>LNFM01003304.1_pt1 | contig 52948 bp, 48 predicted proteins | sample 596031 | NCBI WGS metagenome assembly LNFM01 (sample SAMN04254537, study PRJNA301005) | activated carbon metagenome | isolation source: dual media filters at the Ann Arbor, Michigan drinking water treatment plant | place: USA: Ann Arbor | reverse complement strand
CCCGGAGCCTGCTGTGAATCCTCGCAACCTCAAGCCCCTTGGCCTGGCCCTCGCGGTCACCGTCGCCCTCGCCGCCTGCCAGAAAACCGAAGCCCCGGCCGACACCGCCGCCGCCCCGGTCGCCGCCGCGCCCGTGGTCGACCTGGCCACCCTCAAGACCCCCGCCATCTCGCTGCAGGCCAGCGACGTGGACACCACCATCGCCGCCTGCCAGGACTTCGACGGCTTCGTGAACTCGAAGTGGCTGGCCGCCAACCCAGTGCCGTCCGACCGCACCACCTGGGGCCCGTTCGTGGTCCTGTCCGAGCGCTCGCTGGAAATCCAGCAGAAGCTGGTCGAGAACCTGGCCGCGCAGGAAGGCGCCACCGGCACCGCCAAGCTCATCGGCGACGTCTGGGCCACCGGCATGGACGAGGCCGCGGTGAATGCCGCCGGCATCGCGCCGATCCAGCCGATGCTGGACGAGATCGCCGCGCTGCAAACGCCGGAGCAGATCGCGGCCTACGTCGCCGCCAGCTACGCCAAGGGCCAGGGCTACCTGTTCTCGTTCGGCCCGCTGGCTGACTTCAAGGACTCCAGCGTCAACATCGCCTACGCCACCCAGGCCGGCCTGGGCCTGCCGGACCGCGACTACTACTTCGACGAGAAGCACGCGGCCGTGCGCGAGGCCTACGTCGCCCACATCGCCAAGGTGCTGCAGCTGGCCGGCGCCGACGAAGCCAGCGCCGCGGCCCAGGCCGCCGACGTGATGGCCTTCGAGACCCGCCTGGCCAAGGTGTCGGCCTCGAGCGAGCAGCTCTCGCGCGACGTGTCGCTGTACTACAACCCGGTCAGCGTCGCCGACGCCGACGCGTTGACGCCGAACTTCAAGTGGTCGGCGTTCTTCGCCTCGCAGGGCCTCGAGGCGCCGGCGATGTTCTCGCTGGCCCAGCCCGACTTCCACGAGGAAGTGAGCGCGATGCTGGCCGACGTGCCGGCCGCCACCTGGCAGGCCTACCTGCGCTTCCAGACCGTGGACGGTCTCTCGCCGTTCCTAACTTCAACTTCTACGGCAAGACCCTGCGCGGCCAGTCCGAGATGCAGCCGCGCTGGAAGCGCGTGCTCAACACCATCAACGGCCAGATGGGCGAGGCGCTGGGCAAGGAATACGTGGACGTGGCGTTCTCGCCCGAGGCCAAGGCGCGCATGCAGGAGCTGGTGTCCAACCTCAGCGCCGCGCTCAAGGTGCGCATCGAGAACCTGGAGTGGATGAGCCCGGAGACCAAGGAGCAGGCGCTGGTGAAGTGGGCGGCGTTCACGCCCAAGATCGGTTACCCGGACAAGTGGCGCGACTGGAGCGGCCTGCAGACCAGCCGCGACAGCTTCGTGGCCAACCTGATGGCGGCCGGCGAGTTCAACCACAAGTTCAACCTCGCCAAGATCGGCCAGCCGGTGGACAAGACCGAGTGGCAGATGAGCCCGCAGACGGTGAACGCGTACTACAACCCGCTGGCCAACGAGATCGTGTTCCCGGCCGCGATCCTGCAGCCGCCGTTCTTCGATTTGGAAGCCGATGACGCGGTGAACTACGGCGGCATCGGCGCCGTGATCGGCCACGAGATGATCCACGGCTACGACGACCAGGGCAGCCGCTTCGATGCCAGCGGCAACTTCAAGAACTGGTGGACCGACGCCGACATGGCCGGCTTCAAGGACCGCACCGGCCGCCTGGTTTCGCAGTTCAACGAATACGGCTACGGCGACGACATGAAGGTCAACGGCAACCTGACCCTGGGCGAGAACATCGCCGACCTGGGCGGCCTGGCCGTGGCCTACGACGCGCTGCAGAAGGCGCTGGAGAACAAGCGCGTGGCCGAGATCGACGGCTACGGCCCGAACCAGCGCTTCTTCATGAACTGGGCCACGGTCTGGCGCGTGAACTACAAGCCGGAAGAGCTGAAGGTGCGCCTGCAGACCGACCCGCACGCCCCGGCCCGCTTCCGCGCGATGGGCGCCCCGTCCAACCTGCCGGCCTTCGCCGACGCGTTCGGCTGCCAGGAAGGCGACCCGATGGTGCGCAGCGGCGAGGCCAAGGTCGCCATCTGGTAAGCGTTCCCCACGGCAAGCCCCTGGAGAGCCCGGCCCCGCGCCGGGCTTTCCTTTTCCGCCCCGGTAGGAGGAACTTCAGTCCCGAAGCCCTTCGCGAAAAACTTCGGGACTGAAGTCCCTCCTACAGGGGAACGGGCGCAGGCGTTAGAATCGCGGTCCCCCAAGTCGGAGTCCGCGATGCCCATCCGCATGCGCCCCCTGTTCCCGTCCCTCCTGCTTGCCCTTTTGGCCGCCGGCCCCGTGGCCGCCCAGCAGCGCGCCCCGCTGGCCTGCGCCGACTTCTACGGGCATGCCAATGCCGCCTGGCTGGCGCAGAACAAGCTGCCCGCGGGCGCCACCTCCTTCAGCCGCTGGGACCAGCTCAATGCCCTGGGCGTGCAGCAGCGCGACCAGGTCCTGGCCGCAACCACCGCCCCGGCCAACGCCAGGGTGTCGGTGAGCCTGGCCGACCTGTTCGCCAGCGCCGGCGACGAGGCCGCCATCGAGGCCCAGGGCATCCGCCCGATCGAGCCGCTGCTGGCCATCGTCAACAAGATCCGCCGCCCGCGCGACATCGCCCCGGCCATCGCCGCCCTGCACGCCGCGGGCATGCCGCTGGTCGTGGACCTGCAGGTGCTGCGCGATGCCCGCGGCAATCCCTACGCCCAGGTCGGACCGGGCGGCATGGGCCTGCCCGACCCGGGCTTCTATGGCAACGCCGATCCGCTGGTGCAGCCGGTCGAGGCGCGCTACCAGGCCGCCGTCACCGAGTGGCTCAAGCTCACCGGCTCCACCCCGGCCAAGGCCCCCGCCGAAGCCGCGGCGGTGCTGCAGATGGAGCGCCAGCTGGCCAAGGCCACCCTGCCCGGCGTGTCCTTCACCGTGATGCCGACCAGCGAAGCCGAGAAGCTGGCCGCGGGCATCGGCCTCAAGGACCTGCTGGCCGCGCACGGCCTGAAGGCCACCGAAGTGGCGATGACCGGCCCCGGGTTCTTCGTTACGCTCGACCAGCTGATCGGCAAGACCAAGCCCGAGCAGTGGAAGGTGTACCTGCGCGCGCACATCGCCCGCGACATGGCGCCGACGCTCGGCAAGGCCTTCAACGACCCCTGGGCCCAGCTCTACGACGTCACCCTGCGCGGCCAGGACGCGCCGACGCCGCGCACCCTGCGCGCCCGTTGGGTGCTGGAGGCCCGGGTGCCGGAGCTGATCGACGCCGCCTACACCCAGCGCTTCCTGCCGGTGGCGCGCCAGGAGCGCGCCCAGGGCATCGCCGCCGCGGTGCGCGCCGCCGCCCTCGACCGCGTCGGCCAGGCTGGCTGGCTGAGCGAGGCCGGCAAGGCCGGCGCCCGCCAGCGCCTGGAGGCGATGCAGGTGCAGGTGGGCACCGAGGTGCCGTTCAACGTGTTCGACGACCTGCGCTTCCGCCGCGACGACCTCGCCGGCAACGTCCTCACCCTGCGCAAGTGGCTCATGAAGTACGCGCTGGTGCGCGCGCGCTTCGCCTGGCCGGCCGAGCAGTGGCAGCCGATGGTGGTCTACCTGCCGAAGGAGAACCGCCTGCTGGTCACCGCCGCCACCCTGCAGCCGCCGGTGCTCGACGACGGCGGCAGCGCCGCCGACTACGGCAGCCTCGGCGGCCTGGTCGCGCAGCAGATGAGCCTGGCGCTGGCGTTCGAGGGCGCCGACAAGGCGGCCTGGGACAAGCGCGTCGCGCCGCTGGTGCCGCAGTACGCCGCCTACTCCGCCACCGGCGGCGCCACCCGCGTCAACGGCGCCGGCACGCTGGCGCAGAACGCCGCCGACCTCGCCGGCCTCGAGATCGCCTGGGCGGCGCTGAACGCGCAGGGCAAGCCCGACGCCGCCGCGGCCAAGGCCTTCTTCACCGGCTGGGCCAGCCTCTGGCCGCGCCAGGACGTGGCCACCGCGCTTGCCGCGGCCCAGGCCAGCGCCATCCACGCGCCCGCCAAGTGGCGCGTGAACGGCCCGCTGGCCAACCTGCCCGCCTTCGCCGAGGCCTTCGGCTGCAAGGGCCGCGTCGCGATGCAGCGGCCCGCCAAGGAGCAGGTCGCCCTCTGGCGCTGATGAACAGTTTCGCTCCCGGACAACGTTGGTTCTCCAGCGCCGAGCCTGAACTCGGCCTCGGCACGGTGCTCCGCCTCGCGGGGCGGCAGGTGCAGATCGTCTTCACCGGCACCGGCGTGGTGCGCATGTACGCGCTGGGCTCGGCGCCGCTGCTGCGCGCCGTGTTCCGGCCGGGCGAGCGCGTGCGCATCGGCGGCCAGGACAAGACCGTCGAGCGCGCCGAGCTGCGCGACGCCCTGATCCACTACACCTGCGACGGCCAGCTGCACACCGAGGGCGAGCTCGATGCCGAGCAGCCGGTGTCGCAGGCCGATTCGCGCCTGCTGTCCGGGCGCGTGGACCGCAACGACCAGTTCGAGTTCCGGCGCGAATGCCTGCAGCGCCGCGCCGACGCGCGCGCGCATCCTGGCTGGGGCGTGCTGGGCGCGCGCATCGACCTGATCCCGCACCAGCTGCGCGTGGCCGAGATGGCCGGGCGCCGCCGCCCGCCGCGCCTGCTGCTGGCCGACGAAGTGGGCCTGGGCAAGACCATCGAGGCCTGCCTGGTCACCGCCCAGCAGCTGGCCAGCGGCCGCGCGAAGCGCGTGCTGGTGCTGGTGCCGGAAAGCCTGGTGAACCAGTGGTTCGTCGAGCTGCTGCGCCGCTTCAACCTGCCCTTCGCCATCTACGACGAGGAGCGCTGCGAATCGCTCGAGATGACCGAGCCCAAGGCCAACCCTTTCGAGGACGAGCAGTGCGTCATCGCCTCGGTCGACTGGCTGGCCAGCCACGACAAGCGTGCGCGCCAGGCGCTGGCCGCCGGCTGGGACCTGCTGCTGGTGGACGAGGCGCACCACCTGGTGTGGACGCCGGAGTTCTCCAGCCCGGGCTACGCGTTGGTGGAAGCGCTGTCGGCGCGCACGCCCGGCCTGCTGCTGCTCACCGCCACGCCGGAGCAGCTGGGCCTGGGCGGGCACTTCGCGCGACTGCGCCTGCTCGACCCCGCGCGCTACACCGACCTCGACGCCTTCCGCGCCGAATCGCGCGGCTACCTTGAACTGTCCGCGCTGGCCGAGCGCCTGCTCGAGGGCCAGTCGCTGACCACGACCGACATGGCGACGCTGTCGGGCCTGTTCCCGGGCGATGAAGCCGCGCTGGTCGCGCGCCTGGGCCGCATCGCCGCGGGCGACGCCGCCGAACGCGACGCGCTGCTGGCCGACCTGGTCGACCGCCACGGCACCGGCCGCGCGATGGTGCGCAACCGCCGCGCCGCCGTCGGCGGTTTCCCGGAACGACTGCCCTGGGTGACCGCGCTCGACGCGCCCGAAGACCCGACCGTCCTTGGCCGCCTGCGCGCCGAGTTCGCGCACGATGTCGGCGACAGCGACGACGAGCCCGAGCACGATTACGCGAAGGACCCGCGCACCGACTGGCTGCTCGGCATCCTCGACCGCGTCGCGCCGGCGAAAGTGCTGCTGCTCTGCCGCTCGCGCGCCAAAGTGCAGGCGCTGGAAGAAGCCCTGCGCCTGCGCACCGGCCTGCAAGTCGCGCGCTTCCACGAGGACATGAACCTCCTGCAGCGCGACCGCAACGCCGCCTTCTTCGCCGACCCCGAGGGCGCCCGCCTGCTGATCGCCAGCGAAATCGGCGCCGAAGGCCGCAACTTCCAGTTCGCCCAGCACCTGGTGCTGTGGGACCTGCCGCTGCATCCGGACATGCTCGAGCAGCGCATCGGCCGCCTGGACCGCATCGGCCAGAAGGGCGACGTCAATATCCACGCTGCAGCGGTGACCGGCAGCGCGCAGGAAGTGCTGCTGCGCTGGGTGCACGAAGGCCTCGACGCCTTCCGCGGCGTGCTGGCCGACGGCCGCGAGCTGCTGCGCAGCTTCGGCGCCGAACTGCTGCAGCTGGCCGAACAGGACGCCGATGCGCGCGAGCCCGCGCTCACCGAACTCATCGCCCGCAGCCGCGAGAAGCACGCCGAACTGGCGCGCATCATCGCCGAGGGCCGCGACCGCCTGCTCGAACTCGGCAGCCGCGGCACCGACGGCGGCGAGCTGCTGGCCGCGCTGCACGGCGACGACCAGCACGCCGCGATGGACGACCACGCGCTGCGCCTGCTCGAGGCCTTCGGCGTGCACAACGAACCGCTGGGCCCGAACCAGTGGCTGCTCGATCCCGAGCACCTCACGGTGGACGGCTTCGAAGAGTTCAAGCAGGGCCCGCGCGCCGTCACCTTCGACCGCGCCACCGCGCTCGGCCGCGACGACCTGCTCTACCTGCGCGACGACCACCCGCTGCTGCTCTCGGCCAACGAACTGCTGGTCTCGGGCGAAACCGGCAACGCCGCCTTCCTGGTCGACGACAGCCTGCCGCCGCGCACCGTGGTGATGGAGGCAGTGAACGTCATCGAATGCGTCGCGCCGCGCGGCCTCGACGTCGAGCGCTACCTGCCGCCGGCGCCGCTGAGCGTCGCGGTCGACACCCGCCTGCAGGTCCGTCCGGACTTCGCGCCGGGCGAACGCGCCCGCCTGCGCGCCGGCGACCGCGTGTTCGACCTCTCGCCCCAGCGCAAGGTGCTGGCCGCGCTGGTGCCGCCGATGCTCGAGCGCGCCCGCGAGGAGGCCCTGCTGCGCGCGCAGGAGCGCGTGGCCGAAGCGATGGCGAAGGCCGACGCGCTGCTGGGCGCCGAAATCACCCGGCTCAAGGCCCTGGCCCGCGTGAACCCCGCGGTGCGCGCCGAGGAAATCGGCGCCCTGGAACAGGAGCGCGAGCAGCTGCTGGCCATCCTGCCCACCGCCCGCCCCCGCCTCGACAGCCTGCGCCTGGTGGCCAGCACCGACTTCCTGCAGCTACGCCGCTGAGATTCACGGCCCGCGCGGCGCCTGCCGAGCCCGGGCCGTTTGTTTCAGCTGCGCAACTTTACGGGCAACAAGGCGACGCGCTTCGGCACGCCGCGAAGCTTGTTGAAGCGCATGCCTTCGGCGATCTTCCGCTGCGCTTCCAGGGCTTGTTCGTCCGGCCAGTAGTCGACCACCAGCGCCTTTTCCACGCGTCCCTTGGCGTCGATGCTCAAGTGGAACAGCGCGTAGCTGTCCCTGCCCAGCTGCGGCGACCACGCCGGAGCCATGACATCGGAGGCGCCCTTGCGCTCCAACGGCACGCCGGGTTCAACCTCGCGGCCGACGCAAGGATCGAGCGGCGAGCGGGCCTTGGCCGCCTGCAGCGCCGAATCGATGGCCTCCCCGTGCCGGGCGACGAAGGCGTTCACCAAGGCAAGGATCTCGGCGTCCAGGGCTTCCGAGCGCGGCTGCCCCAGGGCATCGAAGGCCCGGTTGACCTGGCTGCCCGTTCGAGCGCGATGGCTCGAATAGGCAGCGTCCGGATACTTGCGCCCGAAATGGACCTGGACCAGCGCGTGGACCAGCGCGTCCATCGGCCGCCCCCCCGCCAGGTCGAGCTCCACCAGGCCAGCCAGCGCGCCCAGGTTGCCTCCGAGCGCACTCCGGTGCAGCCACTCGCGCGCCAGTGCCCCGTCCTGGGGCAGGCGCGCGGCAGGATGCTTCGGACCCAGCCGGTAAAAGGTGCCGAGCAGGAAGGCGGCGAAGTCACCGCCATCCTCGGCCGACGCGCGCAGGCGGGCCATTTCATGCGCGACGTCGGCCGCCGGCTGCGCGGGATCCACCAGCACGCCGATCAGGTAGCAACGATCGGGCGCCTGGGCCGCCGCGTGGGAAAACGCCGGCGTCGCGGCCGCAAGCCAGAAACCCAGGAAGAGAACACGCATGGCCCGCCTCATCGCACCAGCCTCGGCCCGCGCGGGCGGAACGGCGGCTGCCCGCGCCAGTAGCGGATCACCAGCCAGCCGAACAGCATGCCGCCCAGGTGCGCGAAGTGGGCGATGCCGGAGTTGCTGGCGAACACGCCCATGCCCAGTTCGATCGCGCCGAACACGATAACGAAGGTGCGCGCTTTCATCGGGATCGGCGGGATCAGCAGCATCACCTGCCGGTTCGGGAACAGCATGCCGTAGGCCAGCAGCAGGCCGAACACGCCGCCCGAGGCGCCGATGGTGGGATAGACGCCCTGCCCCGTGATGCCCGAGGTCACCACCACCAGCTGGATCAGGCCGGCGCCGGCGACGCAGATGAAGAAATAGGCGAGGTACCGCCGCGTGCCCCAGGTCTGCTCCAGCGAGCTGCCGAACATGTACAGCGCCAGCCCGTTGAAGAACACGTGGCCGAAGCCGCCGTGCAGGAAGCCATAACTGATGACCTGCCACGGCAGGAAGCCCACCGTGATGGGCGAACCGTCGGCCGCGAAGCCGGCGGAATACTCGCCCAGCGGCCAAAGCGCGAAGTACATCAGCAGCGGTTCGGGCAGGAAGTTCTGCAGCAGGAAGCCAATGCCGAGGGCCCAGAGCAGGCCGGCGGTAGCCGGAGGCAGTCGCATGGGGAAGTGCCGGTGGGAAGCCAGCCCGTATCATAGCGGCATGGCCCCGCCCCTTCCGTTGATCCCCGGTGACGATGCGCTCGACGCGCTGGCCGGGGTGCTGCGCACGCGCGACTGGGCCACGCTGGCGCTGGACGCCGCCGATGCCCGGCTGCGCGCGGCCGCCGATGAAGCGCGTACGCACGCCGCGGCCGGCCGCCTGGCGCCCGCCGCGACCGGCCGCGCCGACGGCCGCCAGTTCGCCGGCCTGCGCGGCGACGCCACGCTCTGGCTCGACGAGCCTGCCTGCGGGCAAGCGGCGCGCGAGCTGCTCGACTCGCTGGATGCGCTGCGCAGCGGCCTGAACCGCCGGCTGCTGCTGGGCCTGGAGGAAGTCGAGGCGCACTTCGCGCACTACCCGCCCGGCGCCGGCTACGCCCGCCACCGCGATCGCTTCCGCAGCGACGATGCGCGCGTGCTCTCGCTGGTCGTCTACCTCAACCCCGACTGGCCCGACGACGCCGGCGGCCAGCTTCGGCTGCACCTTCCCGATGGCGCGGTGGACATCGCGCCGCGGATGGGCACCGTGGCGATCTTCCTCAGCGCCGACGTGGACCACGAGGTGCTGCCGGCGACGCAGCCCCGCTACAGCGTCGCGGCCTGGTTCCGCCAGCGCCCCCGGACCTGAAGCACCCGCCGGGCGTCGACCGCCGGCCCAGCGTCAACGGGCGCTGCAGGCCATCCGTCAACGCTTCGCGGCCGGCGGCGCCCACAGCATTTCGTCCAGCGTCGGCGCCGCACGCTGCCCGCGCACCCGGCCGGACTCGACCCGCACGCCCTCCGCGCGCAGCCGCTGCACCTGCGCGTCGAAGCCTTCCGAACCCTCGGGGAAGGCGATGCGCCCGTCCGAGCGCAGCACGCGATGCCAGGGCAGCCCCGGCACGTCGCCCGCGGAAAGTATCCGGGCCACCAGCCGCGCCCGCCCCGGCAGGCCCGCGCGCCGCGCCACCTCGCCGTAACCGGCGACTTCGCCGGCGGGAATGGCCCGCACCGCCGCCAGGATGCGCTGGCGGGCGGCGTCGGCCGGAGGGCTGGCATTGGGCTTTGGGGGCATGCGGGTTTAGGATACCCCTCCCCCAGATTTCCACCACGCCATGCAGAACTTCGAACAGATCCGCAGCCACCTCCAGGGCAAGTACAAGCTCACCGCCAGCGAGCCCTACCTGGCCTGCGTGCAGCTCTCGCTCGACAAGGGCAAGCGTCACCAGAGCATCTTCCTGTCGGAGATGGTGGGCGAGGACGAGCGCCCCTACCTGCGGGTCAGCACCGTGATCGCGCCGATGACCGGCATCGACGCCCGCCGCATGCTGCAGTTCAACTGGCAGTCGCGCGTGGGCTACCTCGCCATCGGCGAGCTCGACTCGGTGCCCTACCTGCAGCTGTGCGAAAACCGCCCCTACGACACCCTCACCGCGGCCGAGATCGACCGCCTCGTGCTCGAGATCGGCGGCCTCGGCGACCAGATGGAGCGCATGCTCTCCGCCGGCGGCGACCTTCTGTAAGTGCGGTTTGGGCGGTTTTGGCGGTTTGGCCGCCGACGGACACTGATGAAGATGGATTAAGCCAAGGCTTCATGGGCGCGCGGTGAATGTTACCGCCCCATGAAAACGGGGCGCCCGCCGCGGCGCTGCCGGAATGGCCTCCCACGGGCACCCGAAGGCCAGCCGGGCCGGGGCGCTGTGGCATAGTTCACCCTCCGCCCACCCCTCCCTCAACGGAACCCCGTGCCGGCCCGTCCCGGCAGCCCATGACACTCGCCCTTGCCATCGTCCTGTTCCTGATCATCTGCAACGGCTTCTTCGCCCTGTCGGAGATGTCCGTAGTCGCCTCCCGCAAGCCCAAGCTGCGCAAGATGGCGCAGGACAGCCGCCGGGCCGAAGCCGCCCTCGCCCTGGCCGAGCACCCCGAGCGCTTCCTCTCGACGGTGCAGGTGGGCATCACCTCGATCGGCATCCTCACCGGCATGTTCGGCGGCGACGCGCTGGGCGACGGCATCGCCGCCGCCATCACCCCGCTGGGCCTGGAGCCGCTGATCGGCGGCTGGCTGGGCCCGGTGCTGGCCTGGCTGGGCATGGACCTGGACGTGAACCAGGCCATCGGCACCGCGATGGCGGTGATCCTGATCACCTACTTCTCGATCATCCTCGGCGAGCTGGTGCCCAAGCGCATCGCCCTGCTGGCGCCGGAAAAGTTCGCCGCCGGCGTGTCGCTGCCGATGTCCTGGGTCTCGAAGATCGCCATGCCCTTCGTCTGGCTGCTGTCGCTGAGCACCCGCACCATCCTGCGCCTGCTGCGCCTCGATACCGGCAGCGACAACCAGGTGACCGAAGAGGAGATCCGCCTGCTGGTGGCCGAAAGCCACGAACAGGGCGTGATCGACGCCGACGAGCGCAACATGATCAACCGCGTGCTGCGCCTGGGCGACCGCAGCAGCGCCGGCCTGATGACGCCGCGTACCCGCATCGTCTGGCTGGATGCCGCCGCCAGCACCGAGGAAAACTTGGCAACCATGCGCGAGACGCCGTTCGCGCGCTACCCGGTCTACCGCGGCAGCGACGCCGACGTGCTGGGCATCCTGGAAGTGAAGTCGCTGACCGGCCTGCTGGGCGCCGGCGCCACCACCACCCCCGACCTGTTCCGCGAACTGCGCCCGGCGCTGTTCGTGTCCGAGTCCACCCACGCCCTGAAGCTGCTGGAGATCTTCCGCGAGGAACAGCAAACCATGGCCCTGGTCGTGGATGAATACGGCGACATCCAGGGCATGGTGTCGGCCAACGACCTGCTGGGCGCCGTGCTGGGCCGCGTGCAGGCCACCGAGACCGAGGACGACGAGGCCCTGGTGGTCACCCGCGCCGATGGCTCGCTGCTGGTCGACGGCCGCCTCTCGACCGAGGAGCTGCGCGAGGTGCTGTCGGTCAACGCCCTGCCGGGCGAGGAAGAACACGACTATCACACCGTGGCTGGCATGGTGATCGCACGCTTCGGACGCATCCCCCACGCCGGCGAACTGTTCGACTGGGAAGGCTGGCGCTTCGAAGTGGTGGACCTGGACGGCGCCCGCATCGACAAGCTGCTGATTTCAAGGCTGCCGGACGCCGACGATTCCCCTGCGATTTAGGGCCGATAAAGCCGGCCCCCCACAGACTCCGGCCCAATGAGCCCAGAAATCAGCACGCGCGCCCTGTTGCATGCCCTGGCCGAAGGGCGCGCGGGGCATTCGCTGACACTGGGCGACCTGCTCGACCAATTCCGGGCCCGGGCCTTCGGCGTGTTCCTGCTGATCGCGGTGCTGCCGGCCTTCGTGCCGCTGCCGATCGGCGCCGGCGCGATCAGCGGTCCGCTGGTGTCGCTGATCGGGCTGCAGCTGATGTTCCAGCTGGCCCATCCCTGGATCCCGGGCTTCCTCTCGCGGCGCGAGCTCTCGCGCGAGGGCGTCGAGAAGTTCCGCAACCGCACCTCGCGCTTGCTGGGCTGGCTGGAAAAGATCAGCCGCCCGCGCACCGAAGCGATCATCGACCATCCCGCGGCGCGCACCTTCACCGGCCTGATGCTGGTGCTGCTGGGCTTCCTGCTGGCGCTGCCGCTGCCGGCCACCAACTATCCCTTCGGCCTGATCCTGCTGGCCTTCGCCATCGCCCTGATCGAACGCGACGGCCGGCTGATGCTGGCCGCGTGGGCGCTGGGCATCGCCGAGCTGGTGGTGGTGGGCTTCTTCTCGGGCCAGATCGCGGTGTGGGTGGGCGACTTGTTCCGCTGATTACTCGCGGAAGTGGCGCTGGATCTCGGCCGCCGGCATCGGCCGGCCCAGCCAGAAGCCCTGGCCCTGGTCGCAGCCGCGCTCGCGCAGCACTTCGTTTTGCCCTTCGGACTCGATTCCTTCGGCCACCACGGTGATGCCTAGCGAATGCGCCATCGCGATGATGGCCGAGGTCAACGCCAGGTCGTCGGGATCGCGCAGCACGTCGGCGACGAAGCTGCGGTCGATCTTGACGCCGTCGACGGGCACGCGGCGCAGGTGGCTCAGGCCCGAGAAACCGGTACCGAAGTCATCCAGCCACACCTTCACCCCGGTGGCGCGCAGGCGCGACAGCAGTGCGCTGGCCTGCACTTCGTCGCCGAGCACGGCGGTTTCGGTGAGCTCGAGGTGCAGCTGGCGCGGCATCACGCCGGTGGCCGCCAGCGCGCTGGCGACGACGTCGGGCAGGTCACCGGTGCGCAGCTGGCGCGGCGAGATGTTCACCGACACGAAGGGCGGCTCCATGCCCGGCTGCGACCACGTGGCCGCGTCCTGGCAGGCCTGCACCAGCACGTGGCGGCCAAGCGATTCGATCAGGCCGCTCTGCTCGGCCACTTCGATGAAGACCGAGGGCGGCACCACGCCCAGGCGCGGATGCTGCCAGCGGCACAGGGCCTCGGCGCCCATCAGGCGCTTGTCGGCGAGGCGGTAGATCGGCTGGTAGTGCAGGCTCAGCTCGCCGCGGTCCCAGGCACCGCGCAGCTCTTCCTCGAGCTGCACGCGGCGTTCGACGGCCTGGTCCATGGCCTTGGAATAGAAGCGGTAGCAGCCCTTGCCCGCGACCTTGGCCTGGTACATCGCGATGTCGGCGTTCTTGAGCAGCTGGCCGGCGCTGGAGGCATCGAACGGAAACAGCGTGATGCCCACCGACGCGCCCAGGAACACCTGGCGGCCGCGCAGCACCAGCGGCCGCTGGATCTCCTCGATCAGCGATTCGGCCAGGTGGCCGGAGCTGGTGCGGATGTCCTCGGCCATGAACAGCACGATGAACTCGTCGCCGCCGAAGCGCGCGATCTCGGCACCGACGCCGCCCAGGCGCTCGACCGCCATGCGGATGCGCATCGACAGCTGGCCCAGCACTTCGTCGCCGGCCTCGTGGCCCAGGGTGTCGTTGACGCGCTTGAAGTCGTCGAGGTCGACGAACAGCAGCGCCAGCTCGCCGCTGCTGGCCTGGAGGGTGAGCAGGCGAGCGTCCAGCGCCTCGCGGAAGGCGAGGCGGTTCGACAGCCCGGTCAGCGAGTCGGTGTAGGCCATGCGGCGGATGTCGCGGTCGTGGCGCGCCACCGATTCGCTCATGCGCGCGAAGGCGCGCACCAGCTCGCCGATCTCGTCCTGGCGGTCCGAGGCGACCTTGACGTCGGCGTAGCGGCCTTGCTCGATGCGCGCGGCGGCCTCGGCCAGGCCGCTGATCGGCGCCACGATGCGCCGCTGCAGCAGGCTCACCGCACTGATGCCCATCGCCGCCAGCGCGGCCATCAGCGCCAGGATCCAGCCCAGGTGTTCGTTGCTGGCGGCCTGCAGGCGCTCGGCCAACGGCTCGAGCATTTCCTGCTCGCGGCGGTTGGCGCTTTCGCGCGACAGGCCGACGCGGACGCCGCCGATGCGCTCGCCGCCGATGCGGATCGGGCTGGCGACGTCGAGCAGCTTGTCGCTCCACTGGCCGTGCACGCCTTCGGCGTTGAGCGCCTCGTAGGCCATCGGGTCGGACATCGGCTGGCCGAAGGCCGGGATGTCGCCGGAGCCGTCGTGCACCACCTGGCCCTCGGCGTCGTGGATGACCACGTACACCACGTCGGGCTGGCGCAGCGTGGCGCGGGCGAGTTCGCCCAGCTTGGCCAGGTCCAGGTAGTAAAGCGGATTGGTGGCGGCATCGGCGAGCTGGCTCGACAGCGTCTGGCCGCGGCCGAGCAGGCCCTCGCGCGCGAGTTCGCGCATGGCGCTGGCGCTGAGCTCGCGGGCGTCGCGGCTGCTGGACTTCTCGTGCAGCCACAGCGCGGCCACCAGCGCGGCCACGACCAGCAGCACGCCGCACATGATCAGCAGCAGTTCACCGCGCAGGCCCAGCTTCACGGGCAGCTTCATTCCAGCGCCTCGCGGATCTCGCGGGCGCCGCGGCGCAGCTTATCGAGCTGCACCTGGGTGGCCGCATCGGCCTGGTAGAAGCCGGTGGTGCGGAAGAACTGGCGCAGCGCGTCGCGCGCCTGCGGGTCGGTGCTGGCGCCCAGCAGGACTTCCCGCAGCCGGGCCTCGACCTCCGGCGGCATGTCGCCGTTGACCAGCTCCATCGCACGCGGCACCGGGTCGGTGGTGTGGATCACCACCAGGTCGCGGCGGAAGGCCTCGGACACGCGCTGCAGCTGGTCCCAGTCCTGGTCGCTGAAGCCGCCCGCGTCCACCAGGCGCTTGTGCACCCAGGCGGCCAGGTTGGCGTCGGTATTGGCGAACACGTAGCCGACGCTGCCGGGCTCGCGGCCCTCGAGCGGCGACACCATCAGCCCCATCGGCAGCCCGCGCTCGCGCAGCGCCAGCGCCGGCACCAGGTAGGCGCTGGTGGAGGACGGCGACTGGAAGGCGATGGTCTTGCCCAGCAGCTGCGAGAGTTCGGTGATGCCGCTGTCGCGGCGCACGAACACGACGCTGCGGTACTCGCGGGCGCCGCTGCGCTCGGTCAGCAGCAGCGGGCGGGCGCCGGCGCGATCGGCCAGCAACAGGGCGGTTCCCGGGGTCTCGGTGACCCAGTCGACCTTGCCGCGGCGCAGGTAGCTCATCATCTGCTGCGGGTCGCGGGCCATCAGCACGCGGCCCTGGGTGATGCCCACCGTGCGCATGCGCGGGACGACGTAGTCGAGCAGGGGCTTGAGCTGCTCGTGGTGGCGCCGGGGGTCGTCGCTGATGCGGCCCAGCACCAGCACGCCATCCGCGGCGGCGGCCGGGCCCGCCAGCAGCACGATCAGGAGGAACAGCAGACGCCGGGCGCCGGATTTATCGCGGGGTGGCTTGGGCGTCACTTCGGGCTCGGGGGCGTCTGGACTACTGGGGCCTACTCTATTCGCCCCACGGCGACCGCGCTAGGCGGCCCCGCCCCGGGCCAGCCGGGCCATGCGCTGGGCCTCGGCCAGGATGCCGCGCAGGATCTTGACCTCGCGGGCATCGAGCCCGGCCCGCAAGTACAGGCGGCGCAGCCGGGACATCACCATCTCGGGCGGCTTGCCCTTGTGGAAATCGATGTCGTGCAGGGCCTGGTCGAGGTGCCGGAAATAGCCCTCGAGCTCGTCGGCGGTGGCCGGCGGCTCGACGTCCGGCGGCGGCATGGGCCGACCCGAGGCCAGGGCGTCCCCAGCCCGGGCCAGCACGGCCAGCCGCAATTCGTAAGACAGCACCTGCACCGCGGCCGCGAGGTTGAGCGAACTGAAACCGGGGTCGGTGGGAATGCCGACGGTGTAGTGGCAGCGCTGCAGCTCGGCGTTCTCGAGGCCGGTGCGCTCGCGGCCGAACAGCAGGGCCACCGGCCCCTGCCCCACCGCCTCGACCAGCCGCTGGGCCGCTTCGCGGGGGCTCAGCTCGGGCAGGGGCACGTGCCGGCGGCGGGCGCTGGTGCCCACCACCAGCTGGCAGCCGGCCAGGGCGCCGTCCAGGTCGGCGTGCACCGGGGCACCGGCCAGCAGGTCGTCGGCGCCGGCGGCCAGGGTGTTGGCCTCGGGGTCGGGGAAGCGTTCGGGGGCGACCAGGTGCAGGGCCGACAGGCCCATGGTCTTCATGGCGCGCGCGGCGGAGCCGATGTTGCCCGGATGCTGGGTGCCGACCAGCACGATGCGGAGGTTGGGAAGGCCGTCGATCATGGTTTTAGAGGCCCCGTTCAGGGCAACCTGTTATCCTTTGCGCCGCGCCGGCTCGACCGGCCCCTTGTTCTCTTCACAATCCAGCGGACCTTTGGACGGGCATATGCAGAAACCTGTCGTCAACGTCATGGTCAAGGCGGCCCGATCGGCCGGCAACTTGATCCTGCGCCACATGAGCAAGCTCGACAGCCTGAGCGTCTTCGAGAAGTCGAAGCAGGACTACGCGAGCGAAGTCGATGCCCAGGCCGAGGCGGAGATCATACGCGAGCTGCGCCGCGCGTTCCCGGACTACGCCATCCTGGCGGAGGAATCGGGCGCGATGGGCACCGGGCGCCACACCTTCGTCATCGATCCGCTGGACGGCACCTCGAACTTCCTGCGCGGCTTCCCGCACTTCTGCGTGTCCATCGCCCTGTGCGAGGGCGGCGAGCCGGTGCACGGGGTGATCTTCGACCCGCTGCGCAACGAGCTGTTCACCGCCTCGCGCGGCGCCGGCGCGGTGCTCAACGACAAGAAGATCCGCATCGGCGAGCGCAAGGACCTCAACGGGGCCATGCTGATCACCGGTTTCCCGCCGCGGGAGCGCAAGCGGCTGGCGCCGCACCTGGCGGCGCTGGAGGCGGTACTGGGCGAGGCCGAGGACATCCGCCGCACCGGTTCGGCGGCGCTCGACCTGGCCTACGTGGCCTGCGGCCGGGCCGATGCCTACTTCGAGGCGGGCGTGAAGCCCTGGGACATCGCGGCCGGCCTGCTGCTGGTCCGCGAGGCCGGCGGCCGGGTCTGCGATTTCCGGGGCGGCGGCGACAAGCTGCTGATGTCCGGCCAGATCGTTGCGGGCAACCTCAAGATCACCGAGCACTTGCAGAAGGCCATCGTGTCCACCAACTACGCGGCCGCGTTCTCGGTCTGAGCCGGGAGCGGTTGCTGCATCGGGAGGCCCGCTTCGGCGGGCCTCTTGTGCTCATGGATCTGGCGCCGGGATCTGGCGCCGCCGGTACCGCGAAGCGAGAGGTCACTTCCTCCGACATAAAAGGCTTCACGGAGGAGGAAGTGACCTTCGCTTCCGCGGTGGCCCCGGCGCCAGACCCAGGAGCACGAAAAAGGCCCGCCGAAGCGGGCCTTTCCGAAAGCAACACGCTACCGACTTAGGGCCGGCGTGCGAGCTCTGCTTCGATGTCGTCCTTGGCGCGGGGCATCAGGTCCTGCTTGGTGACGCCCATCAACAGCAGCAGCGGGCAGGCCACGAAGATCGAGGACAGCGTGCCGAACACGATGCCGATCATCTGCGACTCCGCCATGCCCTTGAGCGACTGGCCACCGTAGAGATACAGCGCCAGGATCGTCAGGAAGGCCACGAACGACGTGATGATCGTGCGCGACAGCGTCTGGTTGACCGACTTGTTGAGGATTTCCTTCGGCTCGAGCTTGAGGCTGCGGAAGTTCTCGCGCACGCGGTCGAAGACCACGATGGTGTCGTTGATCGAGAAACCCATCACCGACAGGATGCCCGCCAGCACCGTCAGGTCGAACTCGTGCTGGCTGAGCGCGAACCACCCGCAAACCACCAGCAAGTCGACCAGCGTGGTGAGGATGGCCGCGATCGCGAACTTGAGCTCGAAGCGCGCCCAGATGTAGGCCAGGAAGCCCAGCACCACGAAGATCGCCGCGTAGACGCCGTTGAGCGCGAGCTCATTGCCGATTTGCGGGCCGACGAAGTCGCTGCGCAGCACCTTGCCCGGGTTGCCCTCGGGCTGGGCCGCCGCCAGGATCGCGGCGCCGCTGTATTCCCGCGTGGCGGCCCCGTCCTCGCCCGGTTCCTGCGGCTGCAGGCGGATGACGATGTCGTTGCCGGCGCCGAAGGTCTGGACCACCGCGCCGGTGTAGCCGGCGGTCTCCAGCCGCTGCCGCACCTGCTCGACGTCCACCGGCTCGGCGAACTCGATCTCGGTGGCGGTGCCGCCGGTGAAGTCGAGCGCGTAGTTGAAGCCCTTGGTGCCGAGGAAGAACAGCGACGCCAGCATGAGCAGCGCGACCGCCGCCAGCGAGGCGTAGCGGACGCGCATGAAGTTGATGTTGCTATTGGACGGGAAAAGTTCCACGCCGCCTCCAGGAATGCGTTAGATCGAGACCTTGGCAAGCTTCTTGCGCTTGCCATAGATCAGGGTGGCGATGCCGCGCGACACCGAGACCGCGGTGTACATCGAGGTCAGGATGCCGATGATCAGCGTGATGCCGAAGCCACGGATGGGGCCGGAGCCGAACACCGCCATCGCCACGCCCGCCAGCAGCGCCGTGGTGTTGGAGTCGGTGATGGTGCCCGAGGCCTTGTCGTAGCCGTTGGCGATGCTGGCCAGCGGCGTGTTGCCGTTGCGCAGCTCTTCGCGGATTCGTTCGTTGATCAGCACGTTGGCGTCGACCGACATGCCGACCGTGAGCGCGATGCCGGCCAGGCCGGGCAAGGTCAGCGTCGCGCCGAGCACCGACATCACCGCCACCACCATCAGCAGGTTCAGCAGCAGCGCCAGGTTGGTGACGATGCCGAACAGCTTGTAGTAGATCAGGAAGAAGACCAGCACAAAGGCGAAGGACCAGAACACCGCCGCCAGGCCGCGCTCGACGTTCTCGGCGCCCAGGCTCGGGCCGATGATCCGCTCCTCGATGATGGTCATCGGCGCCGCCAGCGAACCGGCGCGCAGCAGGCGGGCCAGGTCGGTCGCTTCCTGCTGGCTGGCCAGGCCGGTGGTCTGGAAGTTCTTGCCGAACACGCCCTGCAGGGTCGCCGCGCTGATCACTTCCTCGACGACGCGCGAGGTGCGCACTTCGACCCCGTCCACCATGCGGACTTCCGGGATCGTCTCGATGTAGACCGCCGCCATCAGCTGGCCGACGTGCTCGAGGGTGTGCGCCTGCATGCGGTTGCCGCCGGCGTTGTTGAGTTCGATCTGGACCGCGAAGCCGCCACCCTGGGTGTCCGGGTTCGAGGTCGCGTTCACCAGCTGGTCGCCCGAGACGATGACCCGGCGCGAAAGCAGGATCGGCCGCGGCTTGCCGTCGACGCCCAGCTCGCGCATGTAGTACAGGCGGGCATTGGCCGGCACGGCGCCGGTGCGCGCGGCCTCGGCCGCCTTCAGGCCGGCGTCGACCACGTGGCGGTACTCGAGGGTGGCGGTGGCGCCGATCAGCTGGCGGGCCTTGGCCGTGTCCTGCTCGCCCGGCAGCTGCACCACGATGCGGCTGTCGCCCTGGCGCTGGATCACCTGCTCGCCCAGGCCGTTGGGGTTGATGCGGTTGTCGAGCGTGGTGCGGTTCTGGTCGATGGCGCCGTCCATGATCGCCTTGATCTGGGCCGGGGTGACCCGGGCCAGCAGGCGCTCGGGCTGGGCCTCGTCGACGATCAGCTCGAGCTCGGGCGCGTCGCGGGCGATGGCGGCGCGGACGCGGGCCATGTCGGCGCCGTCGCGCAGCAGCACCTGGATGCCCTCGGCGGTGCGCGAGACGCTGGTGTAGGAGAACTTGCCGTCGCGCAGGATCGCCGAGATCTCGTCGGCGAAGCCATTGGTGCGCTTCTCGATCGCGGCCTGCTGGTCGACCTCGAGCAGGAAGTGGACGCCGCCCTGCAGGTCGAGGCCGAGCTTCATCGGCTTGGCGCCGAAGGTGCCCAGCCAGTCCGGCACGGTCGAGGCGAGGTTCAGGGCGACGGTGTAGGCCTGGCCCAGCTCGGGGCGCAGCAGGTCGGCGACCTCGGTCTGCACTTCCGGGCTGGTGGTGCGGACCATCAGGCTGTCGCCTTCGATCGCGACCGACTTGGTCTCGATCTTCGCGGCCTCCAGCGCGCCGCGGACCCGGAGGGCCAGCGAATCGTCGATGCTGCTGCCGCGGTTGGCGGCGATCTGCACCGCCGGGTCCTGCGGGTACAGGTTGGGCAGCGAATAGAACACCGACAGCGCGATCACGAGCGCGGCGACGACGTATTTCCAGGTAGGGAACTGCAGCATGGGCGACAACCGTTGGCGGCCCGGTCAGGGCCGTGGGTGATTCGGATGGGGACGGATCAGGCGGACTTCAACGTGCCCTTGGGCAGGACCGCGGTGACGGCGCCGCGCTGGACCTTGATGCTGACCTTGTCGGCGACCTCGACGGTGACGAAGCTGTCGCCCAGGTCCTCGATGCGCCCAGCCAGGCCACCGCTGGTGATCACTTCATCGCCTTTCTGCAGCTTGGCCAGCAGCTCGCGGTGTTCCTTGGCGCGCTTCATCTGCGGGCGCAGCAGCAGGAACCAGAACACGATGAAGATGATGATCAGCGGCAGGATGCTGCCCAGCATGCTGGGCTGGCCCGCGGCACCACCCGCGGCCTGGGCCGCCACCGGGGAAACGAAAATATCGAGCAGGGACATGGCTTTACCGTCTGCGTAGGGAATCAAGCGCGCAAGTATGCCACACCCCACCCCACCCCCCGGTAGCCACCCACCCGTGCCCCTGTAGGAGGGGGCTAGGGCGCGGGGGTGCGGGCGGCGTGGAACGCGGCGCGCCAGGCCTCGAAGCGGCCGGCGTCGATGGCGGCGCGGATGTCGCGCATCAGCTGCTGGTAGTGGTGCAGGTTGTGGATGGTGCCCAGCATCGAGGCCAGGATGGTCGAGGTGGCGCAGGTAGCTGCGGGTGTAGCCGCTGGCGCAGGTGTAGCAGGTGCAGCCCTCCTCGATCGGGCGCAGGTCCTTCTCGTACTGCGCGTTGCGGATGCGCACCTGGCCGCCGCGGACGAAGTAGTGGCCGTTGCGCGCGTTGCGGGTCGGCATCACGCAGTCGAACATGTCGATGCCGCGCGCCACCGCCTCGACGATGTCCTCGGGCTTGCCCACGCCCATCAGGTAGCGTGGCTGGTCTTCCGGAAGCAGCGGCACCAGGGCGTCCAGCGTGGCGTCGCGCTCCTCCGGCGGCTCGCCCACGGCCAGGCCGCCGACCGCGTAGCCGTCGAAACCGATCGCCTTCAGGCCCTCGGCCGAGCGCGCCCGCAGCTCCGGATGGGTGCCGCCCTGGACGATGCCGAACAGCGCCGCGTCGTTGCCTTCGTGCGCGCGCTTGCTGCGCTCGGCCCAGCGCAGGCTCAGTTCCATCGAGGTGCGCGCCACCTTTTCGGTGGCCGGATACGGCGTGCACTCGTCGAAGATCATCACGATGTCCGAATCGAGCGAGCGCTGCACCTGCATGCTCACCTCGGGCGACAGGAACACCTTGCTGCCGTCGGTCGGCGAGGCGAAGGTGACACCCTCCTCGGTGATCTTGCGGCGCTTGGCCAGCGACCAGACCTGGAAGCCACCCGAGTCGGTGAGGATGGGACCGTCCCACTGGCAGAAGCCGTGCAGCCCGCCGTGCAGGTCGATCACCTCCATGCCCGGTCGCAGCCACAGGTGGAAGGTGTTGCCCAGGATGATCTCGGCGCCGATCGCCCGCAGCGATTCGGGCAGCATCGCCTTCACCGTGCCGTAGGTGCCGACCGGCATGAAGGCCGGCGTCTCGACCGTGCCGCGCGGGAAATGCAGGCGCCCGCGGCGGGCCTGGCCGTCCTGGCCGAGTTTCTCGAAACGCATACGGCTCACGGCGCGGCCTCGGGGTAGAGCAGCATGGCGTCGCCGTAGCTGAAGAAGCGGTACTTCTCCCGCACCGCGTGCGCGTACGCCGCCAGGATGCGCTCGCGGCCGGCGAAGGCCGACACCAGCATCATCAGCGTGCTTTCGGGCAGGTGGAAGTTGGTCAGCAGCGCATCCACGGTGCGGATGCGCTTGCCCGGGAACAGGAAGATGTTGGTGTCGCCCGCATAGGGCTTGAGCTCGCCGTCCTGGGCCGCGGTTTCCAGCGCGCGCACCACCGTGGTGCCGACTGCCACCACGCGCCCGCCGGCGGCGCGGGTGCGCGCCACCTGCTGGCACAGCTCGGCGCCGACGTTGAGCCATTCGCTGTGCATCGTGTGCTCGTGCACCGACTCCACGCGCATCGGCTGGAAGGTGCCCGCGCCGACGTGCAGGGTGACGTGCCCGGACTGCACGCCCTTGGCCTGCAGCGCCGCCAGCAGCGGCTGGTCGAAGTGCAGGCCGGCCGTCGGCGCCGCCACCGCGCCCGTGTGGCGCGCGAACAGCGTCTGGTAGCGCTCGAGGTCGTCGTGGCCGGCCTCGCGCTGGATATAGGGCGGCAGCGGCATCCGGCCCGCGCGCAGCAGCAGCTTTTCCAGCGGCTCGTCGGTGAGGAAGCGCAGGCGGTAGAACTCGCCCTCGCGGCCCAGCACCTCCAGCGCCGTGCCCTCGTCGAGCGTGATGCGGCCGCCGGGCTTGGGCGACTTGCTGGCGCCGACCTGGGCCAGCACCTCGTGCCCGCCGACCAGGCGCTCGAGCAGGATCTCGACCCGGCCGCCGCTGTCCTTGGTGCCGAACAGCCGCGCCGGGATCACGCGGGTGTCGTTGAACACCAGCAGGTCGCCGGCCTGCAGGTAGTCGGGCAGGTCGCGCACCTGGCGGTCGGCGTACGGCGGCGCGTCCGGCGGCACCACCAGCATGCGGCTCGCGGAGCGCTCGGCCAGCGGCGCCTGGGCGATCAGCTCGGGCGGCAGGTCGAAATGGAAGTCGGACTTTTTCAAAGGGGCACGGGGCGTGTCGGCGAGGCCGGCATTATCGCCGGTAAACGCAGGAACTAGTGAAGAGGAACTAGGATCTAGTGAAAAGCCGCAGGCCCGCCGCCTTTGCTAGTTCCTGGTTCCTCTTCACTAGTTCCTTCGCCTTCAAAGCCACCCCTTCGCCCGCGCCACCCGATACGCCTCGATCCGGTTCGCCGCGCCCAGCTTGCCGATCGCCTCCGACAAGTAATTGCGCACGGTGCCGTGCGAGAGGTGCAGCTTCTCGGCGATGTCGGCGCTGCGCGCGCCCTCGCCGGCCAGGCGCAGCACCTGGCGCTCGCGCTCGGTCAGGGGGTCTTCCTCGCCCCAGGCCGCCACGGCCAGCTGCGGGTCGATGACGCGGCCACCGGCGTGCACCTGGCGCAGGGCCGCCGCGAGCTGGCCCGAGGGCGCGTCCTTGAGCAGGTAGCCGCGCACGCCCGCATCCAGCGCGCGACGCAGGTAACCCGCGCGCGCGAAGGTGGTGATGATCACCACGCGCGTGGCCAGCCCGGCGTCGCGCACGCGCAGCGCCAGGTCCAGGCCGGTGAGGCCGGGCATCTCGATGTCGGTCACCAGCAGGTCGGGCGCCTGTTTCGCCACCGCGACCCACGCGGCCTCGCCGTCCCCGGCCTCGGCCACGACCTCCAGGTCGGACTCCAGGCCCAGCAGCGCCGCGATCGCGCCGCGCACCATCGCCTGGTCCTCGGCCAGCACCAGCCGGATCACGCGCCGGCCTCCAGCGCGCGCCGCGGCAGCGTGACCTGCAGGCGGGTGCCGCCGCCCGGCGGGCTGTCGACTTCGAGTTCGGCGCCAAACGCCGCCAGGCGTTCGCGCATGCCGGCCAGGCCGTTGCCCGGCGCGCCGGCGCCGCCGCGCCCGTCGTCGGCGATGCACAGCCGCAGTTCGCCGTCATCGGCGACCAGCTCGACCTCGACGCGGCGCGCCCCGGCGTGTCGCAGCACGTTGGTGACGGCTTCGCGCAGGGCCAGGGCCAGGGCCGATTCCAGCGCGGGATCCAGCGCCACCTGCGCCAATCGCTGGTCCAGGCTCACGTCGGCGGAAAGCAGGGCCAACCGCGCCGCCGCCAACTCCGCCTCCAGGCCGGTGGCGCGGATGCCCACCACGGCCTCGCGCACCTGGGCCAGCGCCTGCCGGGCGACGCTCTCGACCTCGCCGATCTGGGTGCGCGCGGCGGCCGGGTTCGAATCCACCAGACGGCCCGCCAGTTCACTCTTGAGCGCTACCAGCGACAGCGTGTGGCCCAGCAGGTCGTGCAGGTCACGCCCGATGCGCTCGCGCTCGGCCATGGCCGCCAGGCGCGCCACTTCGTCGCGGGTAAGCCTCAACTCGGCGTCGCGGCGCAGGCGCGCGCGGGTCATCAGCACGCCGGCGACCACCAGCACGCAGATCGCCGTCGCCATCGCCGCATAAGCCAGCGCCAGCGGGAGCGGCATCACCGCCAGGAAGCACGCCACCATCGCCGCCACCAGCAGCACCGTCACCGCGATGGCGCGACGGGCCGGCAGGATCGTGGCCGCCATCGCGCAGGCGTAGATCACGAAGGTGTTGCCGCCGGGCTGGATCGCGATCAGGGCCAGGCCCAGGATCGCCGTCGCCGCGACCAGGGCGGATTGGCGCCGGCCGCGCCAGGTGCGGAAGGCGAAATACATCGGCAGGAACACCGCGATCGCCAGCACGCTGGCCACCCAGGCCCGCGCCGGGGCGTCGGTCCAGAAAGCCAGCGGCAGGAAGACGAACGGCAGGTAGACCAGGCCCAGCCACGGCCGCCCCATGAGCTCGTCGTAGGTCTCGTCTTCCTGCGGTCGCGGTGCGGGCTGGCCCATCGCTTTCCAGACTATCGGATTTCCCGCCATGGCCGCCGCCTCAGCCACGGCGCAGGCGGCGCGCGGCCAGGGCCAGGCACAGCGCCGTGGTGCCCAGCAGCACCGCGATGTGCAGTCCCCAGCGCACGTCCTGCGCCTGCCCCACCACGCCCAGCGCCATCCGCCCCAGGTGCCAGGCCGGCCAGACCACCGCCAGCTTCTGCAGCAGCGCCGGGAACGCGAAGATCGGGATCCACAGCCCCGACAGCACCGACATCGGCAGGTAGACCAGGTTCACCACCGCCACCGCGCCCTGCCCGCGCACCAGCGTGCCCAGCCACAGGCCCATGGCGCAGAACGGCAGCGTGCCCAGCAGCAGCGTCGCCACCAGCAGGCCCCAGGTGCCGGGCGCCATCCGCACGCCGCCGCCGACCACCGCGGCGATCGTCAGCAGGCACACCACGGTGAAGCCAACGACCAGGCTCATCGCGATCTTGGCGAGGAAGTACACCAGCGTCGGCATGGGCGAGACGCGCTTGAGCTCGAGCCAGCCCTTCTCGCGCTCGATCGCCAGCCCGACGCCGAAGCCGAACAGCGCCGGGCCGATCACCCCGAACACGCCATACGTCGCCAGCAGGTAGGCGGCGCGCTCGAGCCCGCCCCATTTGCCCGGCAGCACCACCGCGAACAGCAGGTAGAAGACGACCGGGAACAGCAGGGTCGGCAGGGCGAACGCCGGCTGGCGCAGCACCGCCAGCAGTTCGTACCAGGCTTCGAGCGCCTGGATGCGCAGCAGCGACGGGGCGGCGTGGGTGGACGAAGGCAGGGCATTCATGCGGCTTGCTCCAAGCGGCCGGCGGCCGCGGGGTCTTGGGTCAGGGAAACGAAGGCCTCCTCGAGGCTCAGCGGGCGCACTTCCAGCTCGGCCAGGCCGGGATCGGCGGCCAGCCAGCGGCGCAGCACCTGTTCGGCCTCGCGGGTCACCAGCTCGGTGCCGGCGGCGGTGTCTTCCACGCGCAGCACGCCGGGCCATGACGCCAACTCGGCGGTCGCGACGGTGCTGCGGGCGCGCAGGCGCTTGCCGTCGGCGCGGGCCTTGATGCCGGCCGGGCTGTCGTCGGCCAGGAGGCGGCCGCCGGCCATCAGCACGATGCGGTCGGCCAGCGCATCGGCCTCCTCGAGGTAATGCGTCGTGAGCACGATGCCGGTGCCCTCTTCCCGCAGCTGGCGCAGCACGGCCCAGAAGGCGCGGCGCGATTCGACGTCGAGGCCCACGGTCGGCTCGTCGACGAACAGCAGCGGCGGCCGGCCGCAGATCGCCAGCGCGAACTGCACCCGCCGCTTCTGCCCGCCCGACAGCGCGCCATAGGGACGGCGCGCCAGGTCGGCGACGCCGGCCAGGGCCAGGGTCTCGGCCAGGGGACGCGGCGACGGGTAGTAGCTCGAGAACAGGCGCACGTGCTCGGCGACGCGCAGGGTGTCGGGCAGTTCGCCGTCCTGCAGCATCACGCCGATGCCGCGGCGCCGGCGCGGGTCGCGCGGGTCGCCGCCGAACAGTTCGGCCCGGCCGGCGTCCGGGCTGAGCCGGCCCGTGAGCAGGCCCAGGGCCGTGGTCTTGCCGGCGCCGTTGGCGCCCAGCACGGCCAGCACCTGGCCGGCGTGGATGGCTAGGTCGACGCCATCCAGGGCCTGGACGGCGCCGTAGCGCTTGCTGGCGGCCTCCAGGCAGGCGAGGACGGGCGGGCGGTTCGATTCAGGGGACATGGCGGGGCTCCTCGGGGACGGGGCCAGTATTCCGGCCGGGCCGTCGCCGCCCCAGTGGCCGGCGTCAGCGATCGCGCCTGACAGCTGTCATCCCGGCCGCCGCGGATTCAAACGCTTGGGGGTTACGCGCCCTTCACCGCGGTGGTAACATCCGCCGCAAGTATTTGATTTTCAACGCAAGACCCGACGCGCGAGGGCCCGCCTCGCGTCTTGCTTTGGGTCCGGAGCCCGCCATGAACCTGATCGACACCCTCAAGCCCCTGCGCAGCCACGCTGGCCAGGTCCGCACCGCCGGCCTGGACGACGCCACCGTGCTCGATCTCGCCGGGCGCTATCCCGAGCTGGTGGAGGCCGTCGAGGCCGCCGTCGCGCAGCACGCGGCCATCGCCGCCGAGTTCGCCGACCTGCTCGACCTCGACGAGCAGGCGCAGATCGACGCCGTGCAGGCCGGCTTCGTCAACTTCTACCCCGATGACGCGGTGAACCCGTACGTGGCGATCGCCGCGCGCGGCCCTTGGGTGGTCACGCTCAAGGGCGCGGTGATCCACGACTCCGGCGGCTACGGCATGCTCGGCTTCGGCCACGCCCCGAAGGCCGTGCTCGACGCGATGGCCAAGCCGCAGGTGCTGGCCAACATCATGACCCCGTCGCTGTCGCAGCTGCGCGTCGTGCGCGCGCTGCGCAAGGAAATCGGCCACACCCGCGGCGGCTGCCCGTTCGCGAAGTTCCTGTGCCTCAACTCCGGCTCCGAGTCGGTGTCGCTGGCCGGCCGCATCGCCGACGTCAACACCAAGATCCACACCGACGCCGGTGGCCGCCATGCCGGCAAGCGGGTCAAGCGCATCGCGGTCAAGGGCGCCTTCCACGGCCGCACCGAGCTGCCGGCGCTGTACTCCGACTCCTCGCGCAAGAACTACCTGCAGCACCTGGCCAGCTACAAGCACCACAACGACCAACTCATCACCATCGAGCCCTACTCGATCGAGGGCCTGAAGCAGGCCTTCGCCGACGCCGAGGCCAATGGCTGGTACTTCGAGGCCATGTTCCTCGAGCCGGTGATGGGCGAAGGCGACCCGGGCCGCGCGGTGCCGCCGGAGTTCTACGCGGTGGCGCGCGAGCTGACCAAGGCGCACGGCACGCTGCTGCTGGTGGACTCGATCCAGGCCGGCCTGCGCGTGCACGGCGTGCTCTCCATCGTCGACTACCCGGGCTTCGAGGGCCTGGAGGCGCCGGACATGGAGACCTACTCCAAGGCGCTCAACGGCGGCCAGTTCCCGATGTCGGTGCTGGCGGTGAACGAGCGCGCCGCCGGCCTGTACCGCAAGGGCACGTACGGCAACACCATGACCGCCAACCCGCGCGCGCTCGACATCGCATCGACCGTGCTGGGCCTGCTGACGCCGGAACTGCGCCGCAACATCGTCGAGCGCGGCCGCGAGTTCCTCGACAAGATCAACGCGCTCAAGGACGAACTGGGCGGCGGCCTGATCACCCAGGTCCAGGGCACCGGCCTGCTGTTCTCGTGCGAGCTGCACCCGCAGTTCAAGTGCTTCGGCACCGGCTCCACCGAGGAATACATGCGCGAGCGCGGCATCGGCGTCATCCACGGCGGCACCAACTCGCTGCGCTTCACCCCGCACTTCGCCGTCACCAGCGGCGAGATCGACCTCGTGGTCTCCCACATCCGCCACGCCCTCCTCCACGGCCCGCGCAAGTCCCAGGCCGAGGCGGCGTAAGCACAGGTCCGGCTTCGGTGTGGGCGCCTTGATTCGAACGCGGATCAGAGCGGATCAAATCGGATAAAAGCGGATAAAACAGAGAAGGGGTTGGGTTTTCGCGGATTGCATCAGCCGTCGAAAAACCAACCTATTCGGACCCCTCACACCCCGGCGGCGCGGCGCCAGAGGGCGCGGGTAACCGGGGTGAGGCGGTTGGCGAGGCCGAGGGCGTGGCCGCGCAGCAGGGTCGGCCACATGGCGTCGTTGCTGAAGACGCGGTTGATGGTTTCGAAGGAATGCGCCGCCACGGCGTTCTCGCTGCGGCGGGTACGCTCCCAGCGGGCCAGGCGGTGCGGCGCCGCGAAGTCGGCGTGCACTTCCGCCGCGCGGCGCCAGGACGCGCGCAGCGCGGCGACGTCGCGCAGGCCCAGGTTCACGCCCTGCCCCGCCAGCGGATGCACCGCGTGGGCCGCGTCGCCGACCAGCAGCACCCGACCTGCCACGTAGTCCCGGGCCAGCTGCCGGCGCAGCGGGAACGCCGCGCGCGCCGACACCGCGGTGACCTCGCCCAGGCGCGCATCGAAGGCGCGCGTGAGCTCGCGCAGGAAGCTCGCGTCGTCGGCCGCCAGCAAACGCTGCGCTTCGGCCTCCGGCAGCGTCCAGACGATGGAGCTGCGGCCATCGGCGCAGGGCAGGAAGGCCAGCGGACCGGTGGGCAGGAAGCGCTGCCAGGCAGTGTCCCCGTGCGGCGATTCCGTGTGGACGTAAGCGACCAGGCCGCGCTGGCCATAGTCGTGGGCCTCGGTGTCCAGGCCCACAGTTGCGCGCACGCGCGAGGCGGCGCCATCGGCGCCGACCACCAGCCGCGCACGCAGGCGCTGGCCGTCGCCGAGCACGGCGGTGGCCGCATCGGCATCCTGCTCGATCGTCGCCAGCGTCGCCGGCACCACGCGGCGCAGCGAGGGCTCGCGCCCGCAGGCCGCCCACAGGCGATCCACCAGCAGCGAATGCTCGACGATGTGGCCCAGGTGGTCGCGGCCGAAGGCATCGGCGTCGAAGTCGAGCTCGCCGCCGCCGGCGGCATCCCAGACCCGCATGCGCCGGTAGGGATGCGCGCGCGCCGCGCGGACCGATTGCCAGGCGCCGAGGTCGTCGAGCAGCGCGGCGTTGTCCGGCGCGAAGGCGTACACGCGCAGGTCGGCGTCGCCGGGCGACCACGCGGCGGGCTCATGCGCCTCGACCAGCGCCACGCGCAGTCCGTCGCGCGCGGCGGCCAGCGCGGTGGCGCTGCCGACCACGCCGGCGCCCACCACCACCAGGTCAAAGGTGTCGCGCCGGCTCATGCGCGCCCCCGGGAGAGTCGAGGCACGCGTCCGCGGAAGCCCATCGCCCCGGCCACCAGCGGATCCGCCAGCCCGGGCACGTGGCCCAGCGCCAGCAGGCCGAGCGAGCGCAACACGTGCAGCGGGAAACCCTCGCTCGCCGTGATGCGCGCGAGGCCGTCGCTGAAGGCCAGGGTGCGCTCGCGATCCTCGCGTCGCGCTTCGGCGTAGGCATCGAGCAAGGCTGCGGCACCGGGATCGTCGCCGGACAGCACCTCGGCCAGCGTGAGTGCGTCGCGCAGGCCAAGGTTGAAGCCTTGCGCGCCGATCGGGTGCAGGGTCTGGGCGGCATTGCCCATCACCACGCCGCGCGGCGCGGTGAGGCGTTCGGCCACCAGGCGGGTGATGGGATAAGCACTGCGGGCGCCGACCCGCGTGATGCGGCCCGCGCGCCAGCCGAAGCGCCGCTGCAGATAGTCGCGATACGCCGCGTCGTCCATCGCCAGTGCAGCCTCCGCGGCCTCGCGGCGCACGCCGCAGATGCCGCCGTAGTGGCCGCCCGCCATCGGCAGCAGGGCCACCGGGCCTTCCGGGGTGAAGCGCTCGTAGGCGGTGCCATCGGGCGCGCGGTCGGTGGCGACGCTGCACACCAGCAAGGTCTGGCCGTAGTCGTGTTCCTCGGCGCCGATGCCCCAGGCGGCGCGCGCCAGCGAGCGGCTGCCGTCGGCGGCCACCAGAAGCCGGGTGCGCAGGCGGCGGGTGGCACCGTCCTGCTCGAACGTGACGACCGGACCGTCGGGGTCGGGCGCGACCGCGACCACGCGCGCCGGGCGATGGCGCACCAGCCCGGCGCAATCGGCCAGCCGCGATTCCAGCGCCTGGCCCAGCTCGCGCGCCAGCACCACGCCGCCGAACTGCTCGCGGCCGCGGTCGGCCGCGGCCAGGCGCACGCTGCCGAAATCGCCGGCGCGGCTGACGTGGACGCGGCGGATCGGCGCCGGCGGGGTCGCCAACCGCGGCAGGACATCCAGCGCCGACAGCGCATTCAGGCTGGCCAGGGCCAGCGCCAGCTTGCGCTCGTCGAAGCCGGGGGCGCCGGCCTGCGGCGGGCTGGCCTCGACCTGGCCGACGCGCCAGCCGCGGCCGTCGAGCGCGCAGGCCAGCGCGCTGCCGACCAGGCCGCCGCCAAGGATGAGGATGTCGTGGTCGAAGCCATCGGTGCCGGGCATGGCGTGATGATACGCGCCCGTCCGGTGAAGGCCCATGCATGGCCCGCTCGGGGCGCAGTTCGTCTAAAATGCGGGCCTGTCCTCCGGAAGCCCGCTCATCATGACCCTGACCCACCGTTCGCGACTGGCCGTGTTCCTGGTGCTCGCCGCCGTCATGGCCGCGACCCGGCTCAACCATTTCGGCCTGGTGCCGGACGCGTCGTGGGCGGTGTTCTTCGTCGCCGGCTTCTACCTGCGCGGCAGCGCGCGCTGGGCCTTCCCGGCGCTGATGGCGTTGGCGGTGGCGGTCGACTACCTCGTCATCACCGGCAGCGGCCAGAGCTTCTGGAGCCACTACTGCATGTCGCCGGGCTACTGGTTCCTGGTGCCGGCGCACGCGTCGATGTGGCTGGGCGGCAGCCTGCTGCGCCGCGCCTACCGCGGCCTGGAGCCGCGCGCGCTGGCGCTGCTGGCGGTGTCGGTGTTCGCCTCGGTCGCGGCCTGCCATTTCTTCGCGCAGGCCGGCTTCTACTGGCTGGCCAGCGCCGTCGCCGAGCCCACCGCCGCCGGCTGGGCCAAGAACTACGCCGACTGGTTCCTGCCCTACCTGCGCAATGCCAGCATGTACGTGGCGGCCGCCGCCGCGCTGCACGTCGCGGCGGCCTGGGCCCTGTCCCGACGCGCCACCGTCGCCACCGCGCGCTGAGTCCGCCATGGGCAACCGGCTGTCGAAGATCTACACCCGCACGGGCGATGACGGCAGCACCGGCCTGGGCGACGGCTCGCGCGTGGCCAAGGACTCCGCCCGCGTCACCGCCTACGGCACGGTGGACGAGGCCAACTCGGCCATCGGCATCGTGCTGGCCTGCGATATCCCGGAGGAAGTCCGCAGCGTGCTGGTGTCGGTGCAGCACCAACTGTTCGACCTGGGCGGCGAGCTCTGCATCCCGGGCCACGCCGCCATCTTCGACGCCGACATCCAGCGCCTGGAAGACCAGCTCGACGCCTTCAACGCCGACCTGCCGCCGCTCAAGGACTTCATCCTGCCCGGCGGCGGCCTGGCCGCCGCGCACTGCCACCTGGCGCGCACCATCTGCCGCCGCGCCGAGCGCGAGTCGGTCACGCTCTCGCACCACGACGCGGTGCGGCCCGAGGCCATCCGCTACCTCAACCGCCTCTCCGACCTGCTGTTCGTGATCGCCCGCGTGCTGGCGCGCGCCAGCGGCCACGGCGAGGTGCTCTGGAACCACGAGCGCCGGAAAGGCTAGGCGTGCTGCTTTACACCCACCCCGCCTGCCTGGCGCATGATCCGGGCGCCGGCCACCCGGAATGCCCGGCGCGGCTGGAGGCGGTGCTGCACGCGGTGCGCGCCAACTTCCCCCTGGCGCCCTGGCGCGAGGCCCCGCGGGCCGGGCGCGATGCCCTGTTGCGCGTACACACCCGCGAGCTAGTGGCGCGCGTGCTCGACACGCCGTTCGAGGCCAGCCTGCGCCTGGACGAAGACACCGCGATGTCGCCCGATTCGCCCGAGGCCGCCCTGCGCGCCGCCGGCGCCGGCATCGCCGCGGTCGATGCCGTGATGCGCGGCGAAACACGCCACGCCTTCTGCGCCGTGCGCCCGCCCGGCCACCACGCCACCGGTCCGGTGGCGATGGGCTTCTGCCTGTTCAACTCGATCGCGGTGGCCGCCGCGCACGCCGTGCACGTGCACGGGCTGGAGCGCGTGGCGATCATCGATTTCGACGTGCACCACGGCAACGGCAGCCAGGACATCTTCGCCAGCGACGCGCGGGTGATGTACGCCAGCTCGCACCAGCATCCGCTGTACCCGAACTCCGGCCTCGCGCACGAGCGCGGCGTCGGCAACGTGGCCAACGCAACACTGCCGCCGGGCACCGATGGCGACGCTTTCCGACACGCCTGGCGCGAGCACCTGCTGCCGCAGGTGGACGCCTTCCAGCCGCAGCTGGTGCTGGTCTCGGCGGGCTTCGACGGCCACCGGCTCGACCCGCTCGCCGACCTGATGCTCGAGGCCGACGACTACCGCTGGCTCAGCGCCGAACTCGCCGCGCTCGCCGATCGCCACGCGGGCGGTCGGCTGGTGTCGATGCTCGAAGGCGGCTACAGCCTGGCGGCGCTGCGGGCCTGCAGCGTGGCCCACCTGCACGGGCTGGCCGGCACTACGCCGGCCTGAAGTCCAGCGCCGCGGAATTGATGCAGTAGCGCAGCCCGGTCGGCGGCGGCCCATCGGGGAAGACGTGGCCCAGGTGCGAATCGCAGGCCGCGCAGCGCACCTCGACCCGGCGCATGCCGTGGCTGGCGTCCTCGTGCTCGCCCACCGCGCCGGCGGCCACCGGGCGCGTGTAGCTGGGCCAGCCGCTGCCCGAGTCGTACTTGTCCTCGGACGCGAACAGGTCGGCGCGGCAGGCCGCGCAGACATAGGTGCCGGTGGCGTGGTGGTTCCAGTACTTGCCGGTGAACGCCCGCTCGGTTTCCGAGCAGCGGCAGATGGCGTACTGCTCGGGGCTCAGCTCGGCCCGCCACTGGGCGTCGGTCTTTTCGATCTTGGCGGTCATTCCCGTGCCTTCGTGTTGCCCCGTCAGGCGCCTTGGGCCAAGCTATCACGTCTTTTCCAGGGATGCCTCCGTGCGCCGTCAAGCCCTTCGACTGCTTCCGCTCTGCCTGGCCATCGCCGGCGCAGCCCGCGCACAGGATCCCGCCCCGGCCGCCGACTGGGCGCTTTGCCCCTCGCCCGACGGCCTGCCGCTGTTCCAGCCGCTGGCCGACCCGGCCGTGGCCGCCGACCCGGCCACGCTGGCCACCGACATCAGCGCCGAGAACCTCGACGTCAGCGGCCGCGAGACCACGGTGTTCCAAGGCGGCGTGGAGCTGCGGCGCGGCGGCCAATGGCTGGGGACCGACAAGCTCACTTATTCGCACGACAGCGAACGCTTCGTCACCGAGGGCCCGGTGCGCTTCCAGGACGACGGCATCCGCTTCACCGCCGACCAGGCCGCGGGCGACCAGAAGGCCGACACGATCGTGCTCGACGGCGTGCAGTACCAGTTCAACCAGGACGCCGGCAACGGCCGCGCCGACCGCATCACGATGCGCGGCGAGCTGGGCGAGATGGAGGGCGGCACCTACTCCACCTGCCCGCCGGGGCAGCGCCAGTGGGAGTTCTCGGCCAGCCGCATCGACGTGGACCAGGAAGAGGCGATGGGCACCGCCCGCAACGCCACCCTGCGCCTGGGCGGCGTGCCGGTGCTGTGGCTGCCCTACCTGCGCTTCCCCACCGACGACCGTCGCCGCACCGGCCTGCTCTCGCCCAAGATCGGCTTCGACGACCGCAACGGCTTCGACTACGAGCAGCCGATCTACCTCAACCTCGCGCCGAACTACGACGCGACCCTGCTGCCGCGCTACATGTCGCAGCGCGGGCTGATGCTGGGCGGCCAGTTCCGTTACCTCACCGCCAACAGCCGCGGCGTGGTCGAAGGCAGCTGGCTGGGCAACGACGACGAACCCGGCCGCGGCTACGACCGCGGCGTCGCCTCGCTGCGGCACACCACGTCGCTGGGCCCGAACTGGTTCATCAACGCCGACCTCAACCACGTCAGCGACGTCTTCTACTTCGACGACTTCAACGACTCGCTGGCGTCGACCTCGATCACCCTGCTGCCCAGCACTGCCGGCCTTTACGGCCGCGGCTACGGCTGGACCGCCAGCCTTTCCGCCCAGCGCTGGCAGATCGCCAACCCGCTGGTGCTGCCGGGCACCGAGCCCTACCGCCGACTGCCCGCCGCCGACCTGCGCTGGAACAAGGCCCTGTTGCCCTGGATGGAATTCGGCGTGCAGGCCGAGGCCGTGCGTTTCGACCACGAAACCCTGGCCGGTGGCGAGCGCGTGGACCTGCGCCCGACCCTGCGCCTGCCCTTCGGCGGCGCCGCCTGGTACGCCACGCCCGAGTTCTCCTGGCGCTACACGCGCTGGTCGCTCGACGGCGGCCTGCTGGCGCCGGGCGCCGACCGCTCGCCCACCCGCAGCCTGCCGATCACCCGCTTCGACGCCGGCGCCTTCTTCGAGCGCGAGTTCAACTGGGGCGACGGCCGCCTGCTGCAGACGCTCGAGCCGCGCCTCGTCTATCTGAACGTGCCCTACCGCGACCAGGACGACCTGCCGCTGTTCGACACCCAGCCGCTGACCTTCAGCTGGCCCGGCCTGTTCCGCGACAACCGTTTCGGCGGCGCCGACCGCCAGGGCGATGCCGACCAGGTGACGCTGGCCGTGACCAGCCGGATCCTGGACACCGCCGACGGCCGCGAGCGCCTGAGCGCCAGCCTCGGCCGCATCCACTACTTCGACCCGCCCCGGGTCACCGTGCCCGGCGCCCCGCCTCTGTCCGACGACGGCTCGGCCTGGGTCGCCGAGGCCAGCCTGGCCCTGGGCCAGCGCTGGAGCCTGGGCCTGGCCCAGCAGTGGGACCCGGACCGCGAGCGCACCAACCTTTCGGCCGTGCGCAGCCAGTGGCGCTTCGGCGAGGGCGGCCTGGTGAACGCGGCCTACCGCTACCGCGCCGACGTGCTCGAGCAGGGCGACCTGTCCTTCGTGCTGCCGGTGAACGACCGCTGGCGCGTGCTCGGCCGCTGGAACTACTCGCTGCGCGACCGCGAGACGCTCGAGGCGATGGGCGGCATCGAGTGGAAGAGCTGCTGCCTGGCGGTGCGCGTGCTGGCGCGGGAATACATCCGTGAATTCGGCGGTGACCGCAACCTGGGCATCTACCTTGAGCTGGAGCTGAACGGCGTCGGCAGCCTGGGCCGCGACACGGCCCGTTTGCTTGATGATGCTATCCTTGATTACTCCCGTTGAACCCATGGCGCCGGCCCCGGCGCCGGAGCCACGACCCGCATGAAGAACGCCCTGACCCTCCTCCTCGCCGGCCTGCTGGCCCTGGGCTCCGCCCTCGCCCCGACCCCGGCGCTGGCCCAGGACACCACGCCGCTGGACAGCATCGTTGCCGTCGTCGACGAGGAGGTGATCCTGCGCAGTGAACTCGACCGCGCCGTGGGCAACATCCTGGCCCAGTACGCCAACCAGCCCGGCCAGCTGCCGCCGCGCGACATCCTCGAGCGCCAGGTGCTCGACCGCCTGGTGCTGATGCGCCTGCAGCTGGTGCGCGCCCGCGACAACGGCATCCGCGTCAGCGACGGCGAGCTCAACCAGGCCATCCAGGCCGTCGCCGCCCGCAACCGCATGACCCAGGACCAGCTTCGCACCCGCCTGCTGCAGGACGGCCTGGGCTACGAGGAATTCCGCAACAGCCTGCGCGAGGAGCTGATGCTCGAGCGCCTGCGCCAGAGCTACGTCCAGTCGCGCGTGCAGGTCAGCGAGGCCGAAGTGGACCAGTTGCTCGCCGTGCGCGAGATGGGCGGCCCCGAAGTTCGCCTGTCCAACATCCTGGTCGCCCTGCCCGATGGCGCAACCCCGGAGCAGATCGCCACCGCCGAGCGCAAGATCGCCGGCATCCGCGAAGTGATCATGCGGGGCGAACTCGACTTCCGCGCCGCCGCGATCCGCTACTCCGACGCCTCGAACGCCCTCGAGGGCGGCGATATCGGCTGGCGCGGCTACGACGCCCTGCCGCAGAACTACGTCGGCATGATCCGGGCCATGTCGCCGGGCGAGATCAGCCAGCCGCTGCGCGGCCCGAGCGGCTACCAGCTGGTGCAGCTGGTCGAGACCCGCGAAGCCGGCCGCCAGACCGCCATCGAATACAACGCCCAGGGCATCCTGGTGCGCCCGACGCCGACCCTGCCGCCGGAGGCCGCGCGCCAGAAGATCGAGGACCTGCACCGGCGCCTCGTCGCCGGCGAGGACTTCGCCACCCTGGCCCGCGAGAATTCCGACGACACCCTGACCCGCGCCGACGGCGGCGACATGGGCTGGTTCGCGATCAACGCCTGGGGCGCCGCGATCGGCAGCCAGATCCAGCAGCTGGCCGACGGCGAACTGTCCGCGCCCTTCCAGAGCGACAGCGGCTGGCACGTCATCCGCCGCCTGGGCGTGCGCGAGCAGGACGTCACCGAGCTCAACCGCCGCAACCAGGCCCGCGAAGTCATCGGTACGCGCAAGGCCGAGGAAGAGTTCGAGCGCTTCCTGCGCCAGCTGCGGTCCGAGGCCTACGTCGAGACGCGCCTCGCGGCCGCGGGCTGAGCCCCGTGCGGACCCGGCTGGCCCTGGTTCCTGGTGAGCCGGCCGGCATCGGGCCCGAGCTCTGCGTCCGGCTGGCCCAACGGCCGCCGGATGCCTCCCTGGTCGCCTACGCCGACCCCGATGCCCTGCTGGCCGCCGCGGCGGCGCTGGGCCTGCCCCTGCGCCTGCTCGATCCCGACCGCGACGCCGGCGCGGGCGAGCTGGCCCTGCAGCCGGTGCGCCAGGCCCATGCCACCCGCTTCGGCCAGCCGGACCCGGCCAACGCCCCGGCCGTCATCGCGGCCCTGCACCAGGCCGGCGCCGCCTGCCTGGCCGGCACCCTGGACGGGCTGGTCACCGGGCCGGTGCACAAGGCCAGCATCAACGCCGGCGGCATCGCCTACACCGGCACCACCGAGCTGCTGGCCGCGCAGGCCGGCGTCGAGGTGGTGATGATGCTGGCCAACCCCCGCCTCCGCGTCGCCCTGGCCACCACCCACCTGCCGCTGCGCCTCGTGCCCGACGCCATCACCCGCGACGGCATCCGACGCACCCTGCGCATCCTGCACGCTGCCCTTCGCCGCGACTTCGGCCTGGACGCCCCGCGCATCGCCGTGCTGGGCCTGAACCCGCACGCCGGCGAGGACGGCCACCTGGGCCGCGAGGAGCTCGACACGATCATCCCCGTGCTCGAAGCGCTGCGCGCCGAGGGGCTGAAGCTCGAAGGCCCGCTGCCCGCCGACACCGCCTTCCTGCCGCAGAAGCTGGCCGGCTACGACGCGGTGCTGGCGATGTACCACGACCAGGGGCTGCCCGTGCTCAAGCACTCGGGTTTCGAGCAGGCCGTGAACATCACGCTGGGCCTGCCCTACCCGCGCGTGGCCGTGGACCACGGCACGGCGCTCGACCTCGCCGGCCGCGGCAGCGCCGATCCGTCCAGCCTGTTCGCCGCCAGCGCGCTGTGCGCGCGGCTCGCCCGCCACCGGAGGCCCGCATGAGCCACTTCAAGGCACCGCCCAAGAAGAACCTCGGCCAGCACTTCCTGGCCGACCGCAGCTACATCGACCGCATCGTGATGGCGGTGAACCCGAAGCCGGGCGACCGCCTGGTCGAGATCGGCCCGGGCCAGGGCGCGATCACCTTCCCGCTGCTGCGCAAGCACGGCGAGCTGACGGTGATCGAGTTCGACCGCGACCTGATCACGCCGCTGATGGAGGCCTCCGAGGGCGTGGGCCGGCTGACGATCATCCACAAGGACGTGCTGCAGGTGGACTTCAGCAAGCTGGCCGGCGACGAAGGCCCGCTGCGCCTGGTCGGCAACCTGCCCTACAACATCTCCTCGCCGATCCTCTTCCACGCGCTCGAACACGCCGGCGCGGTGCAGGACATGCACTTCATGCTGCAGAAGGAAGTGGTGGACCGCATGGCCGCCGATCCCGGCAGCAAGGTCTACGGGCGCCTGAGCGTGATGCTGCAGGCCTACTGCAGCGTCACCTCGCTGTTCGACGTGCCGCCGGGCGCGTTCCGGCCGCCACCGAAGGTGGACTCGGCGGTGGTGCGGCTGGTGCCCAAGCCGGCGGCGGACATCGGCATCGCCGACCCGGCGCTGTTCGAGCGGGTGGTGCGCGATGCCTTCGGCCAGCGCCGCAAGACCCTGCGCAACGCGCTCTCGCAGGTTTGCACCGGCGCCGACATCGAGGCCGCGGGCCTGCGCCCGGACGCCCGCGCCGAGCAGCTGGCGGTGGCGGATTTCGTGCGACTGGCGCAATTCCTCGGTGCGCTGCCCCCGGCCGACCGTCCTGCGTAGAATGGCGGCATGGAATCCCCGCAGCACGCCATCGAGGTGATCGTCGCCACCCGCTTCCTCGAGGACCAGTCGATCCCCGAGGACGACCGCTACGTCTTTGCCTACACCATCCGCATCGTGAACCTGGGCGAGGTGCCGGCCCGCCTGCTCAGCCGCCACTGGATCATCACCGACGCCAACGGCAAGGTGCAGGAGGTCCGCGGCGAGGGCGTGGTGGGCGAGCAGCCCTGGCTGCGGCCGGGCGAGCACTTCGAGTACACCTCGGGCGCCGTGCTCGAGACCCCGCTGGGCACCATGCACGGCAGCTACCAGATGCTGGCCGACGACGGCACCTCGTTCGATGCGCTGATCGACCCGTTCACCCTGTCCATCCCGCGGACCCTGCACTGACATGGCCACCTACGCCATCGGCGACGTGCAGGGCTGCTACGACGCGCTGCAGCGCCTGCTCGAAAAGATCCGCTTCGACCCGGCGGCCGATCGCCTGTGGTTCTGCGGCGACCTGGTCAACCGCGGCGGCCAGTCGCTCGAAACGCTGCGCCTGATCCACTCGCTGGCCATCCACAGCACCATCGTGCTGGGCAACCACGACCTCTCGCTGCTGGCCATCTCCACCCGCCGCGAGGCCGACCAGCGCAAGGTCAACCCGGACCTGCAGCGCGTGCTGTTCGCCGACGACCACGAGGTGCTGATCGGCTGGCTGCGCCGGCAGAAGCTCTTCCACGTCGACCGCACGCTGGGCTTCGCGATGGTGCACGCCGGCCTCGCGCCGAAGTGGACCATCAGCCTGGCCGAGGCGCGTGCCCGCGAGGTCGAGGAAAAGCTGCAGGGCGACGGGTTCTTCAAGCTGGTCAAGAACATGTACGGCGACAAGCCGGCCTGGTCGCCCAAGCTCACCGGCGTCGACCGGCACCGGGCGATCATCAATGTCTTCACCCGCCTGCGCTATTGCACGCCGGCCGGCCGCATCGGCTTCGAGGACAAGGGCCGGCCGGGCACCCAGAAGCCGGGCATGTACCCGTGGTTCGAAGTGCCGGGCCACGCCACCCGCGAGCTGCCCCTGGTCTGCGGGCACTGGTCGACCCTGGGCTTGTTCATGGGGCTGGGCGTGTATGCCATCGACACCGGCGCGGTCTGGGGCGGCAAGCTCACCGCGATGGAGCTGGGCCCCGAGCTGCGCCTGCACCAGGTTGCCGGCCGCGACCCCCCGGACGGCAGTCCCCGCGGCGACGACTGAGTCGCGTTGCCCCTTTTTTAGTGCAGGGCCTCGGTACTGGCCCGGTATGGTCTTGAGTCAGGCTGCAAAGGAGAAACCCACCCATGAACCGATCCATCCCCGCCCTCGTGCTCGCCCTGTCGCTGCTCGCCCCGGCGGCCTTTGCCCAGCAGGGCGCCAATGCCGCGCAGAAGATGGTCGCGCTGCAGGCCGAGGTGGCCCAGGGCAAGCAGGCCTACATCTCGCGCCAGCTGGCGATGGACCCGGCCGAGCAGGCCGCGTTCTGGCCGGTGTACGACAAGGTGCAGGAGGAACTGGCCAAGCTTGGCGATCGTCGCCGCGCCAACGCCGCCGCGGTGGCCTACGGCCTGCGCACCGAGCTCGATGAGGACGACGCCGAGGACCTGGCCGACGAGGCCGTGGCGATCGAAGTCGACCAGGCCAAGCTGATGGAGCGCACCTACCGCACGCTCAGCCGCGCCATCGCGCCGAAGAAGGCCCTGGCCTACGTGCAGGCCGAGGCTCGCCTGGCCACCCTGCAGCGCTACGAGATCGCGGGCAGCCAGCTGCCCTGATCCGCCCGCCGGCGCCGCTCAGCGGCGCCGGTACTCGACGAACGCGAAGGCGAAGGCATGGCGCGCATCCGCGCCGTGCGCTTCCCGCGACACCACCTGCCAGTCCGCCGGGTCGAATGCGGGGAAGAACGCGTCGGCGGCGTCCACGGCGGTATCCACGTGCGTGAGGTGCATGCGCGTGGCCAGCGGCAGCGCCAGCGCATAGACCTCGCCGCCGCCGATCACCATCAGCTCGTCCGCGCCGCAAACCGCCTGCGCGCGCGCCAGCGAATCCACCGCCTCCATGCCGTCGAACGGCACCCGGCTGCCGCGCGTGAGCACGAGGTTGCGCCGGCCCGGCAGCGCGCGACCCAGGGATTCCGCGGTCTTTCGCCCCATCAGCACCGGCTTTCCCAGGGTCAAGGCCTTGAAGTGCTTCAGGTCGTCGGGCAGCCGCCAGGGCAGGTCGTTGCCGCGGCCGATGGCGCCGGCGCGATCGAGCGCCGCCACCAGCACCAGCGCCGTCACACCGCCACCGGGGCCTTGATGGCCGGGTGCGGGTCGTAGCCTTCGATGGCGATGTCCTCGAAGCGCATCGCGAACAGGTCGGTGGCCCCGGGCGCCAGCACCAGGCGCGGCAGCGGCCGCGGTTCGCGCGAAAGCTGCTCGCGGGCCTGGTCGAAGTGGTTGGTGTACAGGTGCGCGTCGCCCAGCGTGTGCACGAAGTCGCCCACGCCCAGCCCGCAATGGCGCGCCACCATGTGCGTGAGCAGCGCGTAGCTGGCGATGTTGAACGGCACGCCCAGGAAGATGTCGGCCGAGCGCTGGTAGAGCTGGCAGCTCAGCTTGCCGTTGGCGACGTAGAACTGGAACATCGTGTGGCAGGGCTGCAGCGCCATCGCCGGCAGGTCGGCCACGTTCCAGGCGCTCACCACCAGCCGGCGCGAGTCGGGATTGCGCCGCAGTTCGTCCACCACGTTGCGCAGCTGGTCGATCTCGCGGCCGTCGGTGCCGGTCCAGCGCCGCCACTGCTTGCCGTACACCGGGCCCAGCTCGCCGTCGGCGTCGGCCCATTCGTCCCAGATGCTGACCTTGTTCTCGCGCAGGTAGGCGATGTTCGTCTCGCCGCGGATGAACCACAGCAGCTCGTGGATGATCGAGCGCAGGTGCAGCTTCTTGGTGGTGACCAGCGGGAAGCCTTCCGACAGGTCGAAGCGCATCTGCCAGCCGAACACCGAGCGGGTGCCGGTGCCGGTGCGGTCGGCCTTTTCCGCGCCGTGTTCCAGCACGTGCCGCAGCAGTTCGAGGTACTGGCGCATCAGGTCGGCTTCACGTTGGAAAGATCGGGCTGCAGGGTCGGCGCCGTGTGCGACTTCCAGAGCAGGAACAGGCCCAGCAGCACCAGCGGCAGCGACAGCACCTGGCCCATGGTCAGCCAGCCGAAGGCGAGGTAGCCGAGGTGGGCATCGGGCTCGCGCACGAACTCCACCAGGAACCGGAACGACCCGTAGAGCAGCGCGAACAGCCCCGACACGGCGTAGCGCGGCCGCGGCTTGCGCGAGTAGAGCCACAGCGCCGCCATCAGCAGCACGCCCTCGAGGAAAGCCTGGTAGAGCTGCGAGGGATGCCGCGCGTAGGCGTCGAGCGCGCCGCTGGCGTGCAGCTGGCGCAGCTGCTCGACCGGCTGCACCGCCAGCTCGGCCGGCAGTGCGTCCGGGAACACCACGCCCCAGCCGCCGCCGGTGGGCTTGCCCCAGAGTTCGCCGCCGATGTAGTTGCCCAGCCGGCCGAAGCCCAGGCCCAGCGGGATCAGCGGCGCCACGAAGTCCATCACGTCGAAGAAGTGCCGGCGGTGCCTGCGCGTCCACCACGCCGCCGCCAGCATCACTCCCAGCAGGCCGCCGTGGAAGCTCATGCCGCCCTCGTTGATGCGCAGGATCATCAGCGGGTTGGCCAGGAACTCGTCGAAGACGTAGAACAGCACGTAGCCCACGCGCCCGCCCAGCACCACGCCAAGCATGCCGTAGAACAGCAGGTCGCCGAAGGCCTCCTCGTTGATGCCGGGCAGCCGGCCGCCGCGGATGCGCCGCGTGCCCAGCCACCAGGCGCCGAGGAAGGCCAGCAGGTACATCACGCCGTACCAGTGGATGCCATGCGGCCAGAAAGGCAGCGGGACGGCGATCGGGTCGATGTCGTGCAGCAGGGTCATGCAGGCTCCGTCGGGGCGTGGCGGCGGCTAGATTGGCCGTCGTTTCTTGCGCTGCGAGAGGATGTTCAGGGTCTCCACGCCGGCCGAGAAGGCCATCGCGAAGTACAGGAACTTGCGGTCGATGTGGTAATCGAAGCCGTCGGCCACCAGGGCCACGCCGACCAGGATGATGAAGGTCAGCGCCAGCATCTTCACCGTCGGATGGCGGTCGATGAAGTCGCCGATCGGGTTGGCCGCGAACAGCATCACCGCCACCGCCATCAGGATCGCCGCCACCATCACCCAGCGGTTGTCGACCATGCCGACCGCGGTGATCACCGAGTCGAGCGAAAACACGATGTCGATCACCGCGATCTGCGCGATCACGTAGCCGAACACGGCGGAGGGCTTGGTGGTGATGTCTTCCTCGTCCTCGCGGCCCTCGACCGAGTCGTGGATCTCCATCGTGCCCTTGACCAGCAGGAACAGGCCGCCGGCGATCAGCACCAGGTCGCGCACCGAGAAGTCCTGCCCGAACAGGCTGAACAGGTTGTGCTGCATGCTGGCCAGGAACGCCAGCGACAGCAGCAGCAGGATGCGGGTGACGCAGGCCAGCATCAGGCCGAAGCGGCGCGCCTTCGGGCGCTGCTCGGGCGGCAGCTTGCTCACCGCGATCGAGATGAAGACCAGGTTGTCGATGCCCAGCACGATCTCGAGCGTCGCCAGGGTGAGCAGCGCGATCCACAGTTCAGTGCTGAAAAGCCAATCCATCGCGCAGCAGCCTTTAGAGGTAACGGGGGCCGAGGATCAATCCCCAGCACAGCAGCACGTTCATGTCGGCCAGGAACACCGCCGCCGAGCCCATGTCCTTGGCGCGGCCCGCGAGCTCGTGGTGTTCGGCGCCCCAGCGGTCCACGACCGCCTCGACCGCCGAGTTGAGCACCTCGACCACCAGCACGCCCAACAGCGAGCCGACCAGCAGGGCGCGTTCGACGCCATCGGCGCCGAGCCAGAGGCCCAGCGGCGCCAGCACCACGAACAGATAGACCTCGAGCCGGAAGGAGGACTCGAGCTGCCAGCAGGCACGCAGGCCCTGCAGCGACCACACGAACGCGTTCCAGACCCGGAACGGGCTGCGCGGCGCGTGGCTGCCGTTGCTGTCGGCCATCGGGGTCCCGGGGTGGAAGGGCGAGGGCCGCATTTTGACACATCCGCCCTGCCCGTCCGTCCCTGACCTTGTGCACTGGGCCGGGCCACCCCATTCTCGAAAAATCACCCCTGCGACCACGGAGCCGAGAATGTTCAACCCCGAGCAACTGCTGGGCCAGCTGATGGGCGACGCGATGTCGGGCCAGCTGGGCGGCCGCAAGCGCAAGCGCTCAAAGTCCGGCCTGGGCGCCCTGCTGGGCGGCTCGGGCGGGATGTCCACCGCGACCAAGGCCAAGGTCGGCCTGGGCCTGCTGGGCGTGGCCTACGCGGCCTACCAGCACTACTCGCAGCAGGGCGGCGCCGCGACCCCGGCCCCGCAGCCGGTGATGGGCCCGGTTCCGCCGCCCGCGCCGCCGGCCGCCGGGGCGATGCCGCCCCCGCCCCCGCCGGCCGTCAACCCGTCGCCGGCCCGGGTCGAGGAGGCCATGCACCTGCTGCGCGCCATGATCACCGCGGCCCACGCCGACGGCCTGATCGACGCCGACGAGCGCGAGGCCATCCTCGGCCGCGCCCGCCAGGCCGGCATGGACGCCGACAGCCTGCGGGCGCTCGACGCCGAGATCCGCGCGCCGCTCACGCTCGAACAGCTCACCGTGCGCACGCCGGCCGGCCAGCGCGCCGAGACCTATGCCGCAGCGCTGATCGCCATCACCGCCGACACCGCGGAAGAGCGCGCCTTCCTCGACCGGATGGCGGCGCAGCTGGAACTGGATGCTGCGACGCGGGCCGACATCCACGCCCAACTCGGCATCCCCGCCATGCCCTGACATTGTTCGGGACTGACGTCCTGATTCCTCCCCCCGCTACGGAGTACGCCATGCACCAGTGGTACCTCAGTTACAACGGCCAGCAAATCGGTCCGCTAGACCACGCCGCCGCGATCGCCCAGGCCACCCGCGACCCGGCCGGCCACTGCTGGCGCCAGGGCTTCCCCGAGTGGATCCCGATTTCCGCTTGCACCGAGCTGCGCGCCGAGTCGGCGCCGGGCGCGATGATGGCGCCGGTGCCGCCGCCGGCCGCCGCCAGCACGGCGGGCCAGCGCAGCGACGTGATCGACTACCGCATCTACGGCGAGGACATGCAGTTCGTCGAGATCGAGCTCGACCCGGGCGAGAGCGCCGTCGCCGAGGCCGGTTCGATGATGTACAAGGACGCGGTCGTGAACATGGACACCGTGTTCGGTGACGGCTCGGCCAGCACCGCCGGCGGCGGCTTCATGGACAAGCTGGTCGGCGCCGGCAAGCGCCTGATCACCGGCGAAAGCCTGTTCACCACGGTGTTCTCGCACACCGGCGGCAGCGGCAAGGCCAAGGTCGCGTTCGCGGCGCCCTACCCCGGCACCATCGTGCCGATGACGCTGAGCAACTACGGCGGCACCATCATCGCGCAGAAGGACAGCTTCCTTTGCGCGGCACGCGGCGTGTCGATCGGGTTGTTCTTCCAGAAGAAGATCATGACCGCGCTGTTCGGCGGCGAGGGCTTCATCATGCAGAAGCTCACCGGTGACGGCCTGGTGTTCATCCACGCCGGCGGCACCATCGTCGAGCGCGAGCTGCGCCCCGGCGAGCGCCTGGACGTCGACACCGGCTGCGTGGTGGCGATGACCAGCACGGTCAACTTCGACATCCAGCCGGTCGGCGGCGTGAAGTCGATGCTGTTCGGTGGCGAGGGCGTGTTCCTGGCCACGCTGACCGGACCGGGCAAGGTCTGGCTGCAGTCGCTGCCGTTCTCGCGCCTGGCCGGGCGCATGTTCAGCGCGGCCTACCAGCGCGGCGGCAGCAAGGGCGAGGGCTCGGTGCTCGGCGGGCTGGGCGGCATCATCTCCGGCGACCGAGGGTTCTGACCGCACGCCGCGCGCCACGGCGAGGTCGGCGACGCGGGCCCGGAAAACCGGGTCCGCTTCAATTCGCGGTGCGGAATCCCACCCCCAGCCACAGCGTGCGCGGCGCGCCGGGCTCGTAGTAGCGGCCGTTGCCGTCGTTGGTGATCACGGAGCCCGCGTGCTGGCGGTCGAAGGCATTGTCCAGGCGCAGGAAGGTTTCCAGCCGCCGCGTGGCGGCCCAGGTCAGCCCGAGGTCGACCAGGCCGTGGCCGGCGGCCTGCTCGCTGCCGACGTCGTTGACCGAGACCGCCGAGGCGCCGCGCAGCTCGACGAAGCCGCGCCAGTCGCCGCGCCAGCCTTCCCAGCGCAGCCGGCCCTGGGAACGCGGCACGCCCGCCAGCCGGGTGCCGCGCGCGATCCGCTGGGTTGGCACGGTGCAGGGTGCGCCGCTGCAGGCGAGGTAGTCCTGGCGCATCGTGGCGTCGAGCCCGGTCCAGGCCAGCTGCAGCGACATCGCCTCGCCCAGCGGCGCGGCGAACTCCAGTTCCACGCCCTGGCGACGGGTGCGCGCGGCATTGGCGTAGCTGGCGCGGCCGCCGGCATTGGTTGCCACCACCAGCTCGTCGCGGGTGGCGGTGCGGAACACGGCGAGGTCCGCGCTGAAGCCCGGCCGCGGTCGCCACTTCATGCCCAGCTCCAGGTTGCGGCTGCGGGCCGGGCGCAGGTCCAGGTTCAGCCCCGAACTGCCGTCCGGGCGATAGGCCAGCTCGACGAGCGTCGGCGTCTCGAAGCCGCTGCCGACGCTCGCGTGCAGGTTCAGCGTCGGTCGCGCGCGCCACTGCAGCGCCAGCACTGGCGTCCAGCGCTCGAAGTCGACCGCACCGCTGTCGTCCGGATTGCCGGCCGTGACGTAGCGGTCGTCCGAGCGGAAGCGCACCTGGCTGTGGCGCAACCCGGCCAGCAGCGACCAGTCGTCCGCGAAGCGCCAGTCGGCCTGGGCGAACTGGTCGTAAGCGGCGACGTCGTTGCGCTCGTCGCGCCGCAGCCGGCCGCGCACGCCCAGCCGCGCGCCGACGAAGTTCTCGAAGCCGCGCCGCTGCTGCACCAGTCCTTCCCAGCCCAGGCCCGCGGTCCACTGCAGCGCGCGCCCGCCGAGGACGGACTCGCCATCCAAGCGCAGTTCACCCCCGAAGAAATCGCTGCCCAGGTCCACCACGCCGCCGGACTGCAGCGGATTGCCCTGCACGCCGACCGGAATGGCCAGGAACTGCTCGATGTGCCGCTGGCCGGCATACGCCATCGCCTGCAGGCGCGCCGCGCCGAGTGCGCGCCGCCAGGTGCCACCGAGCTGCGACTGGCGCACCGACTTTCGGGTGTTGAACGCCTGCGCCTGCGGGGCGGTCTGCCCCGGGTCGTCCAGGAACTGCGCCCGGTTCAGGCCCAGCGGGTCTTGCGCGTCCGGCGCGTCCAGGTGGTTGAAGACCACCGAGCCACCGTCGCCCCCTTCGCCCGGCCAGTGCAGGCGCGCGTTGAACGACGTGCGCTCGGCGGCCGAATGCGGCCGGAACCCGTCCACGCGCAGGTGCGACAGCCCCGCCACCACGCCGGCGCCGCGCCATCGCGTCCGCAGTCCGGCCGAAACGCGCCAGTCGCCAGCCTCCGATGCGGCGGCAGCCAGGCGCGCCTCACCCGGCGCGATCCCGTCGCCACTGAAGACCTGGAGCACGCCGCCGGAGGAATTCCCGTACAGGGCCGAAAACGGACCGCGCAGCACTTCGACGCGCTCGGCGCTGGCCAGGTTGGCGTGGGAAAGCTGCGACTGGCCGTCGGGCTGGGTCGCGGGAATGCCGTCGATGATGACCCGCAGCCCGCGGACGCCAAAGCTGGCCCGAGTGCCGAAGCCGCGTATCGACACCTGCGTGTCCTGTGCGTAGTTCTGGCGATCGCGCGCCAACAGGCCGGGCACGCCGCCCAGCCACTCCGACAGGTTCAGCCCCGGAGCCGCGTCCGGTGCCGTGCGCACCGACACCGCCGCCGGCGTATCGAACACACTCGCCTCCCGCCGCGTCGCCGTCACCGTCACCGGCTCCAACGCCACCACCTCCGCAGCCACCAACACCAAATGAACCAAGTTCATTTGTCGTCGCGGAAGATGGCGGTGCCGCGGGTGCCGTCGGGCTTGAGCCAGGCGCGGTACATGCCGCTGGTGTTGAAGGGCATGGCGATATTGCCGCGGCGGTCGAGGGCAATGGCGCCGCCGTCGCCGCCGAGCGCGACGATCTCCTCGTTGATGACCGCGTGCGCGGCGGTTGCCAATGCGTCGCCGCGCAGGCCGACGCGCGCGCAGATGGCGTGCGCGGCCGCGGTGCGCAGGTAGAACTCACCCCAGCCGGTGCCGGACACGCCACAGTCGGCGTCGGCCCAGGTGCCGGCGCCGATCACCGGCGCATCGCCGACCCGGCCCCAGCGTTTATTGGTCATTCCGCCGGTCGAGGTGGCGGCGGCGATGTGGCCGCGGGCGTCCAGCGCAACCGCGCCGACGGTGCCGAAATAGGCGCCCGGCGCGGGCAGCATCGCGGCGCGCTCGCGCTCCTGCGCCCGCTCGAGCTGCTCGCGGCGGCGGTCGGTGTCGAACCAGTCGGGCGCGACGCGCGCCAGCTCCGGGCGGGTATCGGCGAAGGCCTCGGCGCCGCCGGCCGCCAGCATCACGTGCGGCGAGTGCTCCATCACCGCGCGCGCCAGGCGGATCGGGTTGCGCACGGTGCGCACGCCCGCCACCGCGCCGGCGCGGCGGGTATGGCCCTCCATGATCGCGGCGTCGAGCTCGTGGCCGCCCTCGGCGTTGAACACCGCGCCCTTGCCGGCGTTGAACCAGGGCGACTCCTCCAGCACCACGATCGCCGCGGTGACCGCGTCGAGCGCGCTGCCGCCGTCCTTGAGCACCGCCTGGCCGGCGTCGAGCGCACCGTCGAGCGCCGCACGCACTTCGCGTTCGTCCTGCGGCGACAGCGCGCTGCGCTCGATCACGCCGGCGCCACCGTGGAGCACCAGGGCGGTTGGCGCGGGCGGTGCCGCGAACGCCGGCGCGGCGAAGAGGCAGGCAAGCACGAGCAGGTTTCGGATCATGGCGTGGGGGCTCTTGGGAAACGCGGGACCACAGTCTAGCCGGGCCCGGCGAAGGCCCCGTGCACGACCGTGCAGGCTGCGCAGAATTCCTGCCGCAGGGCAGCATTTCCGGCCGCCCCGCGCCTTGCCCCGGCGTGCTGCGCTGCGGCGGTCTTCACGGGTCGAGCGCCCTGCGGCGCGGCCTGCCGCGATGGTGCAGCGCAGTGGCCGCGCCGCAGCATGCGACGCGCCGCGCGGCGGCGTTGACAGCCCCCGCATGCGTCCCCTATCCACGGCCTGCCACGCGGCGAAGGACACGGCGGGATGCCGACCGGAAGCCGCGGGCCGGTCCGACAGGGGAAGGACCGCTGCGGGCGCATTGCCCAACCACACCTGTTCGAACCTTTCGGGGAGCCACACCATGAAGACCGTCAACCTGCTCGCGCTTGGCCTTGCCCTCGCGCTGGGCACCACGTCCACGCTCGCGTCCGAGCTGCGTCGCGCCGAGCATCCGATCAAGAACAGCTACATCGTCGTGCTCAAGCCCAACAGCCTCGTGCTGCCGGCCAACGCGCGCAACGGCCGCGAGGCCATGTCGATGGCGGTCGCCAACGCCGCCGTCGACCTGTCCGACCGTTTCGCGCTTCGCCCGCACCAGATGTACGACGTCGCCCTGCAGGGCTTCGCGGTCGAGGCGACCGAGGGGCAGATCCAGCGCCTGCTCAAGGACCCGCGCGTGGACTACGTCGAAGAGGACGAGATGTCCTACATCGGCGCCACCCAGACCGGCGCCACCTGGGGCCTGGACCGCTCCGACCAGCGCGACCTCCCGCTCAATGGCAGCTACATCTACGACTACACCGCCTCGAGCGTTCGCGTTTACGTGATCGACAGCGGCATCCTGGCCAGCCACTCCGACTTCGGTGGTCGCGTGCTGTCGGGCTATACCGCCATCAACGATGGGCGCGGCACCAGCGATTGCAACGGCCACGGCACGCACGTGGCGGGCACGGTGGGCGGCGCCACCTGGGGCGTGGCGAAGGCGGCGCGGCTGGTGCCGGTGCGCGTTTTTGGCTGCACCGGCGGCAGCGCCAACTCCACGATCATCGCGGGCATTAACTGGGTGGCCAGCAACCACGTCAAGCCCGCGGTGGCGAACATGAGCCTCGGCGGCGGCGCGTCCTCGGCCACCGACACCGCAACCAACAACCTGATCAACGCCGGCGTCACCGTGGTGGTGGCCGCGGGCAACGACAATGCCAACGCCTGCAACTACTCGCCGGCGCGCGTGGCCAACGCCATCACGGTCGGTTCGACCACGTCCACGGACGCCCGCTCGTCGTTCTCGAACTTCGGCAGCTGCGTGAACATCTTCGGGCCGGGCAGCTCGATCCGTTCGGCCTGGTACACCAGCAACACCGCCACCAACACCATCAGCGGCACCTCGATGGCCTCGCCGCACGTGGCGGGCGCGGCCGCGCTGTACCTGGCGGCCAACCCGTCGGCCTCGCCGGCGACGGTGCGCAACGCGCTGTACTCGAAGGCGACCACCAACCGCCTCACCGGCATCGGCACGGGCTCGCCGAACCGCCTGCTCTACACGCGCTGAACCACCCAGCTCCCGGGGCGGCAGCCGCCCCGGGAGCCTTCCCCGTGGAAGCGGCTTCAGCCCTGGTGCCGCAGCGCCTCGATCGGATCGAGCCGGGCCGCCTTGCGCGCCGGGTAGAACCCGAAGAACAGACCGGTGGCGACCGAGAACCCGGTGGCCATCAGCACCACCTTGGCATCGAGCATCACCGGCAGCGCGCCGAACTTGCTCGCCAGCAGCGCGCCGCCCACGCCCAGCGCGATGCCGATGAAGCCACCGCCGAGCGAGATCAGCATGGCCTCGGCCAGGAATTGCGCCTGGATTTCCTTCGGGCCCGCGCCGACCGCCATGCGCAGGCCAATCTCGCGGATCCGCTCGGTCACCGACACCAGCATGATGTTCATGATGCCGATGCCGCCGACCACCAGCGAAATGCTGGCCACCGCGCCCAGCAGCAGCGACATCAGCCGCGTGGTCTGGGTACGGGTGCTGACGATCTCGGCGATGTTGCGCACGGCGAAGTCGTCCTCGGCGCCGGGCGCGATCCGATGGCGCTGGCGCAGAAGGGAATTCAACTCCTCCTCGACGTAGGCCAGGTCCTCGGCCCGCCCGACCATCACCGAGATCTGTTGCACCGTGCTGGCCTGGCGCGGCACCGCCGCGGCGGCGCCGGCGGCGGGCGTGGCGGTGGCGGGCGTGCTGGCCGCGGCGGCGGCGGGCGCCAGCCGGCGGCGTCCGGTTTCCAGCGGCACGATGATGATGTCGTCCGAATCCTGGCCCCAGCTGCCCTGGCCCTTGGGCACCAGCACGCCGACCACGCGCAGCGGCACGCGGCCCAGGCGAACGGTGGCGCCCACCGGGTCGGCGTCGCCGAACAGCTCGCGCCGCACGGTCTCGCCCAGCACCACCACCTTGGCGGCGGAGCTCAGGTCACGGGCGCTGAAGCCCCCGCCGAGCGCGAACTGCCAGTCATTGACCGGGAAGTAGTCGGCGTTGACGCCCTCCCAGCGCGTGGACCAGTTGTTCTCGGCGAACACCACCTGGCCGCCGCCGCGGATCGAGGTGGCCACGTACTGCACCTCCGGGATCTCGCTGCGGATGGCCTCGGCGTCGTCGTCGGTCAGGCTGGCGGCCGAGCCGGCGCCGCCGCGCACCGGCCCCTGGCGCGAGGACGAGGCGAACACCTCGAGCCGGTTCGAGCCCAGCCGCGAGATCATCTGGTCGAGCTCGCTCTGCGTGCCCTGCCCCACCGACACCATCACGATCACCGCGGCGATGCCGATGATCACGCCCAGCGCGGTCAGGATGCTACGCATGAAGTTGCCGCGCAGCGAGAACACCGCCGAGCGAAGCACGTCGGGGAAAGTCATGCCGCATTCTCCTTCGGGACCCAGCCATCGGCGTGCAGCTGGCCGTCGTGCATCACCACGATGCGGTCGGCGTGCCCGGCGATGGGCCGCTCGTGGGTAATGATGACGATCGTGCGGCCACCGGCCTGCAGGCGCTCGAACAGCGCCATGATTTCCTCGCTGGTGCGCGAGTCGAGCGCGCCGGTCGGCTCGTCGGCCAGCAGCAGCGGCGGCTGGTTGATCAGCGCACGGGCGATGGCGACGCGCTGCTGCTGGCCGCCGGAGAGTTCGTTCGGGCGGTGCCCGGCGCGATCGGCCAGGCCCACCTCGGCCAGCGCCGCCAGCGCCCGCGGCGCGCGCTCGGCCACCGGCACGTTGGAATACACCAGCGGCATCATCACGTTTTCCAGCGCGGTCTGGCGCGAGAGCAGATTGAAGCCCTGGAACACGAAGCCGATCTTCTCCAGACGCAGCTTGGCGCGCTGGGTGGCGTCGAGCGTGGCGACGTCCACGCCGTCGCAGCGGTAGGTGCCGGCGCTGGGTTGGTCCAGGCAGCCGATCATGTTCATCATCGTCGACTTGCCCGAACCGGACGCGCCCATGATGGCGAGGAACTCGCCGCGCGGCACCACCAGGTCGACGCCGCGCAACGCCACCACTTCCGCCGGCGTGTCCGGCGAATAGACCTTGCGCAGGCCGGCCAGTTCGATCATCGGCGGGCGGGTGTCGGGCGCCGGGGTGCTCATGCCGCCGGGCGCTCCTGGCCGGTGATCACCGCATCACCTTCGGCCAGCTCGCCGGAGACCTCGGTGACGGTGCCGTCGGAGGCGCCCAGGCGCACGGCCACCGCGCGCGGCTGGCCCTGGTCGAGCACCCACACCACGCCGCGGCGGGCCGTGGCCAGCGCGCGCAGTTCATCGTCCCAGCGTTTCTGCTGTTCGGGCGACAGCGTCGCCCGGAAGTCGGCGAAGCTTCGGTTGAGGGCTTCGGCCATGCGCTGGCGCATCGCCTCCGGCGACGGCCCGCCGCCGCCCGGCGCCGCACCCGCACCCGCGCCTGGCGGACGGCCACCGCCGGCCGCGGCCGCGGCGGCCTGGCGACCGGCGGCGCGCGCCGCCGCCCGTTCCTGCACCTCGGCCAGCGCGGCGTCGAAGGCCGCGCGCTGGCTCGCGTCGAGC
>LNFM01010621.1_pt1 | contig 52976 bp, 49 predicted proteins | sample 596031 | NCBI WGS metagenome assembly LNFM01 (sample SAMN04254537, study PRJNA301005) | activated carbon metagenome | isolation source: dual media filters at the Ann Arbor, Michigan drinking water treatment plant | place: USA: Ann Arbor | reverse complement strand
CACCGCTTCCACCCGGCCTGGAACTACACCATCCGGCCGAAAATCAAACACTCAACCTCGTGAAGATCGAAGCGTTTATTTTGTCACAGACCCTCATCGACTGGATAGTCTCGCCGGATCGCCTCGTAGGGCCCGAAGATGCGCGGCTGCATCGGACCCTGCAGCCAGGCGAGATCGGCTTGCCGCCAGATGTGATGATGGGCATCGACGATGCGCGCGGGCCGTGGCTCGTTCGGCATCTAGCAGCAGGCTCCTGGCGGGCGCTTCGCGTCCATGGCGGAAGTGTAGCTGGTTTCGTCATCCCGAGCGACGCCGCGCGTAGCGCGGCGAAGTCGAGGGACCTGTCTTGCCGAGGCTGCAACAAGAAACGTCCCTCCACCACGCCGCGCTACCCACGGTTCCGGTCGGGATGACGAGGTTTCATCCATATGCGAATGCCCTGCCGGAAAACCGCTGGAGCACGCACCGCTCGGTTGGAGGCGCCGGACGGGAACTGCGCTACCGCGGTTCGGCCCGCGATGAGCCTGCGCGCCGATCGGCCAGGACGCCCAGCACGGCGCGGACGATGCCGCGGTAGCCCGTGCATCGGCACAGGTTGCCGGCCAGTTCCTCGCGCACCCGTGCCTCGTCGGCGTCGGGAAGACGCAGCACGATATCGCGTGCGACCACCAGCATGCCCGGCGTGCAGTAGCCGCACTGCAAGGCATGCTCGCGCGAGAAGGACTCGCGCAGCGCGGCCACGACCGCGTCGTCGGCAAAGCCCTCGATGGTGCGCACGGAGGCGCCGTCGCAGCTGCCGGCGTGGACGATGCACGAGCGTTGCGGCACGCCGTCGATCTCGACGGTGCAGGCGCCACACACGCCATGCTCGCAGCCGATATGCGTGCCCGTCAGCATCAACGTGCCGCGCAACAGGTCGGCGAGATGCTCGCGCGGCTCGGCGACGACCTCCACGGCCTTGCCGTTGACCGTCAGCGCGATCGCGATGCGCTTCATGGCGCGCCTGCTGCCGTCGCGGCATGACGGAGGGCCGCCTGCGCCAGCGCGCTGCGCCACGGCGCCATCTCGCCGAGGCCGGCGACGATGCGCGCGGCCTCGTCCGCCGGATCGGCCAGCAGCGCGCCGGCGTCCTCGATGACGAGCGGCGGCCGGTCGAGCGCCGCCAGCACCGCGCGCGGCGGCGTGCCGGGTGCGGCAAGGACGCAGGCCGTGGCCTTCGAGAACTCGCCGACCTTGCGACAGAACTTCCAGTGTCCCCAACGCGCCTCGGCCGGCAGCACGGGCACCTCGATCGCGCGCAACAGCTCGTCGGGCGCCAGCGCCGTCTCGAAGATGCCGGTGACGAATCCCGCGAGAGGAATGCGGCGCTCGCCCCGCGGGCCGATGGCGACGGCGCTGCCGCCCAGCACCGGCAGCACGCCAATCCAGTCCGCCGCCGGATCGGCATGCGCCAGGCTGCCGCCGATCGTGCCCCGGTTGCGCACCGGGCGATAGGCGATACGCCGGGCGACTGTCGCCATGATCTCGCCGACGCGACCCGGAACGGCACCATCCTCGATCGCGGCATGCGTCGTGCCGGCGCCGATCCGCACGACGTCGCCCGCGCGCGTGACGCCGGCGTAGTCCGGCAGATGGCGCAGGTCGGCGATCGTCTCGGGCTGCGCCAGGCGAAGATTGAGCAGCGGACCGAGCGACTGCGTTCCCGCGCCGGGACGGGCGCCGCCGGCAACCATGTCCACAGCTTCCGTCCAGCTTCGCGGCCGGACATGGGAAAAGGCGGCGGGCTTCACGGCCGGCGGCGCCGCGCCGCCTCGATGGCCGCGAGGACGCGCGACGGGCTCGCCGGCAGATCCGTCACCTCGGCACCGAGGCCTGCCAGTGCATCGTTGATCGCGTTCACGATCGCAGCCGGCGGGCCGATGGCGCCGCTCTCGCCGATGCCCTTCTGGCCGAAACTGGTCCACGGGCTCGGCGTCGCCATGTGCTCGAGCCGCACGTCGGGCACCTCGGTCGTGCCGGGCAGCAGGTAGTCGGCGAGCGTCGCGGCGAGGGGCTGGCCGTCACCATCGTAGGGCATCTCCTCGTACAGCGCGGTGCCGATACCCTGCGCCAGCCCGCCCAGCACCTGCCCGTCGACGATCAGCGGATTGATCAGCGTCCCGCCATCCTCCACGACCACGTAGTCTTCCAGCACGACAGCGCCGGTCTCGAGGTCGACCCGCGCCACGACGGCGTGGCAGGCGTAGGAGTGCGTGCCGGTGTCCGGATCCGGCCGATAGCCCGCCGTGATCTCGAGGCCGCCCCTGTCGACGCCGGGCGGCAGGTTCTGCGGCGCGCGATACCAGGTGCGCGCCACGTCGGCGATGCCGACGGAACCCTCCGCGCCCCGCCGGCGCACCCTGCCCTCCTCTACCGTGACGTCGGCGCGCGAGACCTGCAGCAGCGCGGCCCCGATCACGGCGATCCGGTCGGCGAGCTGCCGGCAGGCTTCGGCGACCGCGCCACCCGCCATCACCGCCGCGCGACTGCCCCATGTGCCGGTCGAATAGGGCGTCAGCGCCGTGTCTCCCAGAACGACGCGGACCTTGTCGGGGTGAATGCCGAGGATCTGGTGCGCGACCTGGGCCAGGCTGGTCTCCATGCCCTGGCCGTGGCTGTGAACGCCGACGCGCACCTCCAGCACGCCGTCGGGGCTCAGCCGTACATGGGCCTGCTCGAAGCCGGGCACGAACGGGATGCCCCACGCGTGATAGACCGAGGTGCCGTGCGCGCCCTGCTCGCAGAAGGTGGCGAGGCCGAAGCCCACCGCCTCGCCCGCCGCCTGCCGTGCCCGGATCCTGTCGACGTCGATCGCCGCCACCGCGCGGCGCAGCGCTTCGGGATAGTCGCCGCTGTCGAAGACCTTGCCGACCAGGTTGCGATAGGGCATCGCCTGCGGCGGCACGAGGTTGGCGAGGCGGATCGCCTGCGCCGTGATGCCGAGCTTGCGCGCCAGCGCGTCGAGCGTCGTTTCCATCGCATAGCACACGCCGGTCCGCGCGACGCCGCGGTACGGCAGGATCGGCGGCTTGCTGGTGCAGGCCGCGACGGTATGGCAGCTGAGCAGCGGCAGGACGTAGGGGCCGGGCAGGATCGAGCCGACCTGGGCGGCCTCCAGGCAGGCACCGAACGGGTAGGACGAGTAGGCCCCGGCATCGACGATGGCCTCGCACGCGACGCCCAGCAGCTTGCCCGCCCGATCGGCCCACGCGGTGATGACGTAGTGGTGCTCGCGGCAGTTGGCGCTGGCGCTGAGCTGCTCGAAGCGATCTTCCAGCCAGCGCACCGGGCGGCCGAGGCGCATTGCCAGGGCCGCGCAGACGATCTCCTCCGGCAGCAGGATGCCCTTGTAGCCGAAGCCGCCACCAACGTCGGGCGAGACGATCCGCACCTGGCCCTCGTCGAGCCCGAGGCAGTCGGCCAAGCCACTGCGGATGACGTGCGGCATCTGGGTCGAGGTCGTGACGATCAGCTGCTCGAGGCGCGGATCCCACTCTGCCAGCACGCCACGGCCTTCGAGCGGCGCCATGCACTGCCGCGCGGTGCGCAGCGTGCGGGTCACCTTCGCGGCGGCGATAGCGTCGAGGCCGGACACGTCATCGGTGCGGCGGATCTCGAGGAACGCGTTGACCGGCCAATCTTCGTGCAGCAGCGGCGCGCCGGGCAGGTGTGCCGTCGTCATGTCGGCGATGGCCGGCAGTGCTTCGTAGTCGAGTCCGCAGGCGGCAGCGAGATCCTCGGCGGCGGCGCGGCTGGCCGCGACACAAGCCGCGATCGCCTCGCCGACATGGCGCACCTTGCCCCTGGCCAGCACCGGCTGCTCGGATACGCGAAAGCCCGGCAAGGCCGAGTTGGCGCGAATGGTGCGGACCTCCGGCAGGTCCTCGATGGTGAAGACCGAGCTCTCGGAGCCGGGAGGCTTGGTCACGCCGGCCAGTCGCGCGTGCGCCACGGGGCTGCGCAGGAACGCGACCTCGAGCAAGCCGGGCCGCACGATGTCGCCGACATAGCGGCCCTGCCCGGCGAGGAACCGCGCATCCTCCTTGCGCCGAAGGGAGGCGCCGACGCCCAGCCCCTTCGACGCGTCCGTCATGCCGCCTCGGCCATCACCGCCACCGGCAGGATGAGGGAATCGGCATCGAAGCGGCGGCCGGCGCGCAGGCAGAAGGCCGGGCGCAGCAGGCGCTCGGCGACCACGCGCGTACCCTCGTTGTCCTGCAGCACGAAGCGGCCGGTCACGTCGTCGAGCACCGAGATGTCGGCCTCGACGCCCGGCCGCAGGGTGCCGATCTCGTTCTCCATGCCGAGCATTGCCGCGCAGTTGCTGGTCACCATCGGCACGACCTGCTCGAGGCCGAGCCCCAGCGCCAGCATGCTGGTCATGGCCGACGCGAGCGAGAAGTTCTGCGCCCCGGCGAACAGATGCATCTCCTCCGTGTCGGGATGCGTTTCCGGCGTGCCCTTCGGCTTGGGCACCGTGGTGTTGTAGCCGTGCATGTCGGCGCCCAGCGTGTCCGGGACGACGCCGGCATCCAGCACCAGGCGCGCCATCTTGAACGAGAAGTGCGAGCCGTGACCGACGTCGGTCTTGAGCCCGCGCGCCAGCGCCTCGCGCACCACCGGATGCAGCTTGCCGTGATGATCGACAAAGCCCCCGGGATGGCGCGTGAACGGGTGCGCCACGACATCTCCCGGCCGCAGGATCTCCAGCATCTCCGGCAGGATGGCGTCGGGATCGTAGGGATGCCGGTCGTCCGGCAGGGGCCACAGCTGGCCGAAATGGATGTAGAGCGGCAGATCGAGACCGCGGCCGATCCTGGCGGCCTGTCGCATCGCCTCGCTGCCCCAGCGCGAGAAGCCGCCGATCTCGGCATGGCCCTTCACGCCGCGCACCAGGTCGGCGTTCTCACGGCCGGCGCGAATGGTGTCGTCGACGGCGATGCAGTCGGGCCGGTAGAGCTCGGGGTAGTAGTGGCCTTCCAGGCCGCCCACCATGTAAGCCGAGATGAAGGCCAGCACCCGCGTCGCGGCAGGCTTTGCGACGTACTCGCGGAATCCCGGGAAGGTCAGCACCGAGGGACCACCCTGGTCGACCACCGTGGTGACGCCCGAGTGCACGCCCACCATGTCGGCGTCGAGCCCGAAGCGGCCGCTGACATAGCGATAGACATGGGCATGGGTGTCGATCAGGCCCGGCAGCACGAGCTTGCCGCGCACATCGATCGTCTCGCGCGCCGGCCCCGGCAGCGCCTTGCCGACGGCGGCGACGCGCCCATCGCGCACGGCGACGTCGAGCAGGCCATCGAGGCGTTGCGCCGGGTCGATGACCCGACCGCCGCGCAGGACGAGATCATAGGGAGCGAGTTGCACGATTCCTCCTCAGAGATACCGAATGCCTTCCGGGACGTGGCAGGCTCTCATCCACTGGAACAAGGACGACCTCGTGTCGAGGAGCGAGCTGCGCGAGCATCTCGAAGCATGGGCCGTCGTGGTGTCGCCCACCCTTCGGGACGCCGCGCTCCGCGCGGCTCCTCAGGACGAGGGGTTGCTGTTCGCCGCAGATCGAAAGCCTCCCGCCGAACGCCCGCCATGACATTCACGCGCTCTCGTTGACAGACGCATTTGGCGGCCGCGTCCCGCCATTTGCAAGTCTCGTGCCGCTCAACCGTGACCCGCGACCTCCGTCCGGGAACGATCGACGGCCAGGTCATGACGAGCTGCCGCCGGTGTCGGTCGTCCTCGATGCCGCCTGCACGCAGGGGACCGAGGTTTCCACGAGGACCTCGATCTCGGCGTCACTGGCGACGAGCGGCGGCCCGAGACGGACCCGGCAATCTGCCCGCACGCGCGGCCACCCGCCTGGAACAGGCGGCGCGTCAGGACGGGCGATGACGCTCGGGAACGATCTCGACGCCATAGTCCAGCCGTTCGCCCTCGGCCGGTTCCGGTATCAGCAGCGCGATGTGGCGCTCGATCCCCGGCCCCGGATTGAAGTTGGCATGCAGCGTCCCGGCCGGAAGCACCACCAGGCTCTTGGGCCCGGCCGTCATCCTCCTGTTGCCGATCTGGATCTCGAGCGAGCCGTCGAGCACGAAGTAGAACTGGTCGAAGTCGTGGAAGTGCATCCTGGGTCCGCCCGAGGCCGGCTCGAGCTCGGCAATGTAGAGCCGCGCGTTCGGCGAGCCCGTCGACCGCTCGACCAGCGGCTGCAGCGTGAAGCCGGGCGAGCTCGTGCGATAACCATCGGGACGAACCTTGCGGACGAGGTCCGCGGCGTTGGGGACGGAGCGCAGCTCGGCCGGCGCGAGGATGCGATCGGGCGGCGGCGCCGGCGTCAGGATCTCGAGATGCAGCTCGTCCTCGGTGCCGTCGTTCCAGTTGCAGTGCGGCGTGCCGGCGGGAATCAGCACCAGCGTGCCCGGCGTCACCGTGAACACTTCCGTGCCGAGCTGGACGTGCATCGAGCCGCTGACGACGAAGTAGATCTGGTCGACGGGGTGGGTGTGGAGCTTGGGGCCGTGATGGCCCGGTGGCACGCGGGAATAGAGGACCATGCACGAATCGATGCCGGTCGCCGACGTCGCCAGGCGGCGGCTATGGAAACCCTCGGGGAAGGTGCTGAGATCGACCTGGACGACGTGCTGCATGGTTTCCTCCGGCAGAGTCCTGTTTCTCTTGTCTGCTCAGGTTAGCGCGGGCGCCGACATGGCAAAACGGCCAAAAGAGACGTTGGATTCGTTCGCGGTCGTCATGAATCGTCCATGCCCCTTCGTGTCGACTACCCGATCGTCAACACGGGCTTGCCGAGCACGTCGAGATGGGGAACGACGCCGAGGCCCGGACCGGTCGGCGCCTCGATGTAGCCGCCGAGCTGCCGCGGGCCGCCCTCGGCGATGCTCACCGTGTTGTAGCCGTTGACGTCGCTCGAGCTGAAGCGGAAGGCCTCGGGAGTCGAATGCGCGAGGTGGGCGATCGCCGCCGTGACGATGTCGCTGCCGCCCGAATCCTCGATGGTCATGGCGATGCCCATGGCAACGCACATGTCGCGCATCTGGCGCGCCGCCGTGAGGCCGCCCACCTTGCTGAGCTTGATGTTGACCACGTCCATCGCCTGGTCGGCATGGGCGCGCAGCAGCATCGCCGGACCGTCGATGATCTCGTCGAGGATGAAGGGACGGCTGGTGCGCCGGCGGATCGACAGGCACTCGCCGTAACCCAGGCAGGGCTGCTCGAGATAGAGGTCGATGTCCTCGATGGCGCGCACTACGCGCGCCGCCTGGTGGGGCAGCCAGCTGGTGTTGGCGTCGGCCACCAGCACCTCGCCTGCCCCGAGGCTCGCCGCGACGGCGCGGATGCGGGCGATGTCGAGATCGGGCTCGCCGCCGACCTTGATCTGGAAATGGTGGTGACCTTCGGCGCGGCACGTCGCGACGCGCTCGACCATGCGCTCGGGCGTGTCGCGCGAGATCGCGCGATAGCATTTGACCGCCTCGCCCTGGCGGCCGCCGAGCAGGGTCGAGACGGAAATGCCGCTTGCCAGGCCGAGGATGTCCCAGCAGGCGATGTCGAGCGCCGACTTCACGTAGGGATGGCCCTTGAGCTGCTGGTCCATGATCCTGTTGATGACGCCGAGCAGATGCGGCGCCAGCTCGGCCAGCCCCGTGCGCACGCCGTTGGCGTAGGCCGGCAGGTAGGACGGCCCGAGCGGGCAGACCTCGCCATGACCGACCAGGCCGGCATCGGTAAAGACGCGCACGACCGTGGAATCGTAGGTGCGGATCGACTTGCCGTCGGACCAAGTGTAGGTGCCGGCGCTGAGCGGCAGGTCGACCTGGTGGACGGCGATCTGGGTTATCTTCATTCGACGCTCGCGTGCGATATGCTAACTCTCGTGCGCATCGTGGATGGTGCGGCACGCGCCATCCGCCTGATCCATCACCGATTGGGGACCAGCGCCGGCCGGCCAATGTCGATTCAACATCCGCAAACTTGTTCACATATTGAACATTCGTACAAGTCGGGCGACCCGGTGACGCTGGATGTCGAGGGGCAGCCGGTGACGGCGCGCATCGGCGACACGCTGGCGGCCGCGTTGATGTCCGCGGGCATCGCCGGGCTGCGCGAGACCGCGGGCGGCGAGCGGCGCGGCGTGTTCTGCGGCATGGGCGTCTGCAACGAGTGCTTGGTGAGCGTCGACGGCCGGCAAAGCCAGCGCGCCTGCATGATCAAGGTGAGCGGCCCCCATACGGTGCGCCGGCAGGCCTTTCAGGTCCTCTTGCCGGCACAGGCCAGCGGTGCAGCGCCGATCCTCGCATCGGACCTCGCCGTCCGCACGCCCGACCTGCTGGTGATCGGCGGCGGCGCGGGCGGTCTCGCCGCGGCGACGGTGGCGGCCGGAGCCGGGCTCGACGTCGTGCTGGTGGACGAGCGGGCCATGCCGGGCGGCCAGTTCTTCAAGCAGCCCGGCGCGGCGCACCGCTTCGCCGACGCCATCGCGATCGACCGGCAAGTTGCCGAAGGGCGTGCACGGATCGAGCGGGCGCGTCGCGCCGGCGTCGAGATCCTGAGCGGCGCCGATGCCTGGGGTGCCTTCGCGCCCATGACGGTGGGCGTCACGACCGGCGCGCAGTCGTTGCTGTTCCGGCCGTCCCGCCTGGTGGTTGCGACGGGCGCCTACGAGCGCGGCGTTCCAGTGCCCGGATGGACGCTGCCCGGCGTGATGACGACCGGCGCCGCCCAGACCCTGCTCAAGACCGACGGCGTGCTGCCGGGCCGCCGCGTGCTGGTCAGCGGCAACGGCCCGCTCAACCTTCAGGTGGCGCTGGAGCTGGCCCGCGCCGGCGCCGACGTGGCCGCCGTCGCCGAGCTGGCGCCGCGACCCGGCATCGCCCGGGCCGGCGCGTTGCTGGGTCTTACGGCAAGCGCCCTCGACGTCGCCTGGCAGGGCGCCGACATGCTGCTCGAGCTGTACCGGCGCCGCATTCCCGTGCTCTACGGTCAGGGCCTGACGCGCATCGAGCAGGCGGACGGCAGTCTCGTGGCATCGCTCGGCGAGCTACGGCTTCCTGCCATCGAACGAGTTGCTGCGCGCCCTCGGTTGCCGGCACGATTTCGACGCGGCACGCGGCCATCTCGTGACCTGGCGTACCGACGACTGCGAGACCAGCGTGTCGGGAATCCATGCCGTCGGCGATTGCTGCGGGCTGGGCGGCGCGCGGGCGGCAGCCGACGAGGGCGTCATCGCGGGGTGGGCGGTGGCACGCGCGCTGGGACGGCCGGTCGATCACAAGAATCTTTCGGCGGCGCGCGCCAGGCTCGTGCGGCATCGCCGGTTCCAGACGGCGCTGTGGCAGCTCTTCGCCGCGCCGAGACTGCACGCCGAGCGCGCCGAGCCCGATACGATCGTCTGTCGCTGCGAGGAGGTCACGCTCGGCGCCGTCGAGGCCGCGCTCAGCGACGGCCTACCATCGATCGGCGAGGTCAAGCGGCGCACGCGGCTCGGCATGGGCCGCTGCCAGGGGCGCTACTGCGCGCCCGTGCTGGCGGCGCTGCTGGCCGAACGGCAGGGACGGCCGATCGACGCGCTCGCCTTCTTCGCACCGCGCGTCCCGGCGAGGCCGGTCTCGATCAGCGATCTCGTCCGGACCGGAGCCCCAAGATGATCGGCGAGCGGCGCGTGCCGGCGGAAATCGGCACCGTGATCGTGGGCGGCGGCATCGTCGGCATGTGCCTCGCCTGGTTTCTCGCCGAGGAAGGGCACGACGTCGCCGTCGTCGACGACGGCCGGCACGCCGGCACCATCGCCAATGCCGGCGGCCTGCACGTGCAGCTGCAGAGCCGCTTCATGCGGCTCTATCCCGAGATGGTGCCGGAGTTCGAGAGGACCCTGCCGTTCTATCCGCGCGCCGTACGGCACTGGCAGGCGCTGGCATCGCGCCTCGACGAGGATATCGGCCTCGCGGTCACAGGCGGACTGATGGTGGCGGAGAGCCGCGAGCAATACGAGTTCCTCGAGAAGAAGTGCCGGCGCGAGCAGCAGCTCGGCCTCGAGGTCGAGATGCTCGACCGCGCCGCGCTCGATCGCATCGCGCCGTACTTCGCCGACAGCATCGTCGGCGCCGAGCTGTGCGCCACCGAGGGCAAGGTCAATCCGCTGCTCGCCAACCAGGCGATCCGGCGCAAGGCGCTGGCCGCGGGCGTCGCGCATTGCACCGAGACGCGCGTGACGGGACTGGCGCAGACCTCTGGCGGCTTTGCGGTCGAGACCACGCGCGGACCGATGCGCACCGGCCGGATCGTGATCGCCGCCGGCGCCGGCGCAGCCGAGCTTGCGGCCCATCTCGGGTTGAAAGTGCCGGCGCGCGCCGAGCCGCTGCACATGAACATCACCGAGGCGACCGAGCCCCTGATCCATCACATGGTCCAGCATGCCGACCGGCAGATCACCATGAAGCAGCTCGCCGCCGGCATGGTGGTGATCGGCGGCGGCTGGCCGGCTACGCTCGCCGGCGCCGCCGAGCACCCGACCGTCGAGCTCGACAGCCTGATCGGCAGCCTCAGCCTCGCCCAGCACGTCATCCCCCGCATCGGCTCGCTGCGCCTCATCCGCACCTGGGCCGGCGTCAACACCAGCGTCGACGGCCGGCCGGTGGTCGGGCCGGTGAGCGGCATCTCCGGCCTGTTCTTCGCCATCCCCGGCGACGCCGGCTACACGCTGGGCCCGCTGACGGCGCGGTTGGTCGCCCACTCGATCCTCGGGCGCACGCCGGAGATGGCGATCGGCGAGCACACGGCGGACCGGTTCAACTCATGAGGCCTCCCCTGCGTCACCGCTGGGGAGGAGATCACGGCAGCGCCAGCGAGATGCGCTGGGCGGCGTCCAGCAACTCCGTAAGGACACGCGTGCGCATCTCCTCGGGCGTGACGCGCGCCGAAGGGCAGCAGACGTTGAGCGCGGCCTTGATGGTGCCGGAGCGGTCGCGGATCGGGACCGAGATGGCGCGCAGGCCGGCTTCCAGCTCCTGGTCGACGATCGACCAGCCCTGGCGGCGCGTCTCCTCGATGATGCTGCGCAGCTTCACCTTGGAGGTCACGGTGCTGGGCGTGAACTTGGCGAGCTTCACGCCGGCGAGATAGTCGTCGAGCTCGCGCTCGCCGAGCCCCGACAGCAGCACGCGGCCGGTCGACACGGCATGCGCCGCGACCCGGCTGCCGACATTGATGCCGACATTCATCACCCGGCGCGACGCCGCGCGCGCGACATAGACCGCCGAGTCGCCATCGAGCACCGCGGCGAAGCAGGATTCCGACAGCTTCTCGGACAGCTCGTTCAGCACCGGCTGGGCGACGTCCCAGATGTCCATCGTCGACAGCGCCGTGAAGCCCAGCTCGAGGATCTTGGGGCGCAGGCGGAAATACTTGCCGTTGGTCTCGACGTAGCCCTCGCGCACCAGCGTGAGGAGAAAGCGGCGCGCCGCGGCACGATGCATGTCGGTGCGGTCGGCGACCTCGCTCAGGGTCATGCTCGGCTTGGCGCGCGTGAACGCCCGGATCACCTCCAGCCCGCGCGCAAACGAACTCACGTAGTCGCCACTTTCCGGCTCGGAAACCGCTAGCTCTGCCATGCCGTCGTCTTCTCCGCTCTCCGCCCGGGGACATTCCCGATACACCGGCCGCCATGTGGACGGAAAGCCTGCACCATACCGCATCTCGTACAAATCCGAACATATGTTCGTATGGCGCGCACCTCAATCGCCTTCGCTCGACTTATCCCCAGCCCGGGTCGATCGTCCGCGCCCATGGAAACACATTAGATTCAAAGGCGTTTCCGACGATTCTCTCGGTGCACACGTCCCCTTCAGGCAGTGCACCCCCGCATGCTCAATCCGCTTGCCAGCCGCCCTCCGTCCTTAAATAATTCCGCACGGATGTTCGGATAGCGAGTGGGAATCGCAGCAGAAGCGCGGCCGGACGCCACAGGGGACTTTCGAACGGAGACGCAGATGACGAAGCAGACTTTTACGCGCCGCTCGGCCCTGTTGGGTGCCGGCGCGCTGGGTGTCGCGGGCGCAATGGCAGGCCCGGGACCAGCCGGAGCACAGGGCGGCGTGACGCTGCGCTGGTGGTCGACCCAGTCGGTGCCGGCCCAGCTCGAGGCCTACAAGTTCCAGATCGCGCAATTCGAGGCGGCCAACCCCGGCATCAAGGTGGTGTTCGAGCCGACCTCGAACGAGACCTATGCCGCGCAGCTCGCTGCCGCCTTCGCCAGCGGCCAGGTGCCGAACATCGTGACCCACCTGCCGTCCTTCGCGGTGACCAACTACTGGCGCAACGGGCTGCTGGAGCCGTTCAACGACGTGATCCAGATGGTCGGGTCGGACAAGTTCTATCCCGACGCCAACCGCATCTACGAGGTCGAGAAGGGCGTCTATGGCGGCGCCGGCATCGGCGGCACCGCCGCCAACACGCTGTGGCTGCGCACCGACCTGATGAAGAAGGCCGGCATCGAGAATGCGCCCAAAACCTGGGACGAGCTGCGCGCCGCGGCGCGCAAGATGCAGGGCGGCGGCATCTACGGTGCGCCCCTGCCCTACGCCAAGAACAGCATGACCACCCTGGTCTTCATCTGCTTCGTGCGCCTGGCCGGCGGCCAGGTCTTCACGCCCGATCTCGAGGTCGCGATCGACAGCAAGGAAGCGCTGAACGCGCTCGAGTTCTACAAGTCGATGCGCGAGCTCTGCCCGCCCGGCGCCACCGGCTACTCGTGGGGCGAGAGCCTGACGGCGTTCGTCTCGGGGGCCACCGCCACCGGCCTCTACACCGGCCGCGTGCTGGCCAACGTCGTGGCGCAGAACCCGCGCATCCAGGATTCGCTCGCCGCCGCGACCTATCCGTCGATCGCCGCCGGCGTGCCGTCGTGGACGTTCAACGACTTCCCCAGCATCTTCATCCCGAAGGCGGCCAAGGACATGGCCGCGACCAAGAAGTTCGCCGCCCACATCTTCGCGTCCGAGGGCTACATCAAGCAGCTCCATGCCGCGCCGGGCCACGTCCTGCCGGTGCTGAAGGCCATCGCCGACGATCCGCGCTACCTCGACAACCCGATCATCTCCAAGTACCCCAAGGAGGTGAAGCTGATGGCCGAGAACTCGGCAGCCGGCTTCAACCTCGGCTTCGAATCGCCCAGGCACAAGCCCAACCTCAAGGCCGGCGACGTGGTGAACAGCGGCGTCATCGCCGAGCTGGTGCAGCGCGTATGCCTCAACAACGAGGACCCCAAGAAAGCGCTGGGCGAGACGGCGGTGAAGATCGAGAAGATCGTCATGGGCTGAGGGCCGTTAGAGCGTGATTGCCTCGAGCGGAAACCTCACCCTGAGGAGCCACGCGGAGCGTGGCGTCTCGAAGGGTCGGCAACAGACGTACTTTGGCCGACCAAAGGGCGAAGGTTACTTCGCCCGAATCGAGACGCGGCCTGCGGCCGCTCCTCAGGGTGAGGTCATAGTCTGGTGCTTCAATCCAAGAGGAGCATACGCTAACAGCCCGAGCTCGCCGTGCCGAAATTCCTATCATCCCGAGAAAGGCGCTTGCGAAGCAAGTGCCTTAAGCGAGGGACCTTTGCTGCACTCTCAAAGGTCCCTCGCTACGCTCGGGATGACACCTGTGACGTATCGGCTATTTCGTGCCAGACCCTAGCCCGACATGACCAATGCCGGAGCCACGGCGCAGGCGATCGCGCCGCGCCTGAAGCTTTCGACGCAGTACGGGCTGCTCGGCGCGCTGCTGATCGCGCCGACGGTGCTGATCTTCTGCGCCGTGATCGTCTATCCCCTGGTCTCGGCGATCTACTTGAGCCTGTTCTCGATCTACACGCCGACGCTCAAGGGAAGCTGGGTCGGCCTCGACAACTACGTCGCCCTGCTGGCGTCCGGCGAGTTCTGGAATGCCTTCTGGGTCAACGTCGTGTGGACGGTGGGCACGCTCGTCCTGCAGGTCGTGCTGGGCGTGGCGCTGGCTCTGCTGCTGCACCAGAACATCGTCTTCCGCTCGCTGGCGCGCAGCCTGATTCTGTTTCCCTATTTCATGTCGACGGTCGTCGCCGTCCTGGTCTGGCGCTGGGTGTTCAACGACCTGTACGGCATCCTCAACCACGCCATGATGTGGATGGGCCTGATGTCGGTGCCGCTCGACTGGATCGGCAGCATGCCCAACGCCATGATCAGCGTCATCCTGGTCGGCGCCTGGAAGTACTTCCCGTTCGTCGTGATCAGCGTGCTGGCCCGCCTGCAGACCATTCCCGACCATCTCTACGAGGCCGCCACCATGGACGGCGCCGGCTGGTGGGGCCGCTTCACCGACATCACCCTGCCGCAGCTGCGCGAGGTGCTGTTCATCGTGATCCTGCTGCGCGCCATCTGGGACTTCAAGGAGTTCGACCTGATCTACCTGCTGACCGGCGGCGGCCCGGTGACGGCGACCCAGACGCTGCCCCTGCTGGTCTACAAGCATGCTTTCGCGCTCAACGAGATGGGCGGCGCGTCGGCCGTCGCCGTGCTGATGATGCTGTTCATGCTGGGCTTCATGCTGCTCTATTTCCGCTACGGCCGGGCGACGGAGAGCTGACGATGCGGCGGTTCGGATGGTCGAGGATCCTCTTCAACCTGCTCGCCTGGGCGATCGTCTTCGTCGTCTCGTTTCCGCTCCTGTGGACGATCGTCACCTCGCTCAAGCCGCAGACCGAGCTGTTCCTGATCCCGCCCAGCCTGCTGCCGGGCGAGGTCACCTTCGAGCATTACGCCAAGCTCCTGCTCGAGACCCGCTTCCTCGCCTACTTCTCCAACTCGGTCGTCGTCTCGGTCGCCACGACGGTGCTGGTCGTGGCCGTCGCGGTGCTGGGCGCCCACAGCCTGGTACGCTTCGCCTATCCCGGCCGCGAGCGACTGGCCCAGCTCGTTCTGTTCACCTACCTGCTGCCGTCGGTGGTGCTGATCATCCCGCTCTACCTGCTGCTGGTCCGGATGGGCATCGCCAACACGCTGTTCAGCCTGGTGGTGGCCTACACCACCTTCGCCCTGCCCTTCGCGGTCTGGCTGCTGCGCTCGTTCATGGCCGGCATCCCGCAGGATCTCGAGGCGGCGGCCATGGTCGACGGCGCCTCGCGCATGGGCGCCTTCTTCGACGTCATCCTGCCGCAGGCCCTGCCGGGCATCATATCGACCGCCGTCTTCACCTTCATCCTGGCGTGGAACGAGTACCTGTTCGCCCTGGTGCTGGTGAACCAGGATTCGTCGCGCACCTTGACGACCGGCGTCATCACCATGCTGGTGACGTCCTTCCACATCGAATGGTCGATGCTGATGGCCGCCTCGGTGATGATGAGCGTTCCGGTGATCGTGGTCTTCGCCTTCCTGCAGAAGCATCTGACGCGCGGCTTCGGCGCCGGCGCAGTCAAGGGTTGACCGGATCATGACCAAGGTGACCTTCGAGCGCGTCCACAAGGCCTTCGGGGCCTTCGTCGCGCTCGAGGAGCTCGACCTCGCCATCCGGTCGGGCGAGTTCGTCAGCCTGCTGGGGCCGTCGGGCTGCGGCAAGACCACGACCTTGCGAATGCTGGCCGGCCTCGAGCAGCCGACCCGCGGCACCATCAGCGTCGGCGACCGCGTGGTCAACGAGCTGCCGCCGGCCGAGCGCGACCTCGCCATGGTGTTCCAGTCCTACGCGCTCTACCCGCACATGACGGTGGCGCAGAACATCGAATATCCGCTGCGCAAGCGCGGCGTCGCCAGGGCTGTGCGCCGCGAGCAGGTCCTGCGCGCGGCGGCACAGCTTCAGCTCGAGGCCCTGCTCGACCGCAAGCCGCGCCAGCTCTCCGGCGGCCAGCAGCAGCGCGTCGCGCTGGGCCGCGCCCTGGTGCGCAACCCGGCCGCCTTCCTGCTCGACGAGCCGCTCAGCAACCTCGACGCCAAGCTGCGCGCCCACATGCGCGCCGAGCTGATCGAGCTGCACCAGCGCATCGGCAAGACGATGATCTACGTCACGCACGACCAGCTCGAGGCGATGACCATGTCCGACCGCATCGCCGTGCTCGACCAGGGCCGGCTGCAGCAATTCGACACGCCTCTGGAAATCTATAACCGGCCGGTCAGCCTGTTCGTCGCGGGCTTCATCGGCACGCCGGCGATGAATCTCGTCAAGGGCACGCTCAAGGCCGACGGCAACCGCCTGGTCTTCGACGCCGGCGGGCTGTCGCTCGAGCTGCCGCCTGCGCTGGTCCGCCGCGACGTCCTGCGCGAGGGTGGCATCGCCGTGGTCCTGGGCGTGCGGCCCGAGGATGTCCTCCTGGCCACCGACGGCGAGCGCGCGACGGTCAAGGTCGTCGAGCCGACGGGGCACGAGAGCATCGTGTTCTTCGACCTGATGGACCACACTGTGGTCGGCCGCGTCGGCCCGGATGTCCGGCTCGCCGCCGGCGAACCGGTCGGCTTAACGCTCAATGCTGCAAAGCTGCATGTCTTCGCCGCCGAGGACGGTCGCCGGCTGAATGCCGACCTGCAGCCGCCGGCCACCCAGGCCGCACCCAGTCTCGTTGCCTAGTAATCTCGTTGCCTAAGCTTCGGAGGAGCAAGCGAACATGGACCGTAACAGTGTGAAATGGTCGGGCCCGGCGCCCGCGATCGTCACCCCCTTCGACGACAAGGGCGCGATCGACGAAGGTCTGCTCGCCAGGAACATCGACATCCTGATGTCCAAGGGCGCCACCGGCATCGTGATCGGCGGCTGCACCGGCGAGTTCTGGGCGATGACCTTCGAGGAGCGCAAGAAGCTCTGGAAGATGGGCGTCAAGGCGATGTCCGGCCGCGGCTTCGTGCTGCCTGGCACCGGCGCGATCGGCGTCGCCGACACGATCGACCTCACCAAGGCCGCGCTCGACATGGGCTGCGACGGCGGCCTCATCCTGCCGCCCTACTTCGTGAAGCTGAACGACGACGAGATTTTCGCCCACTACGAGGCGGTGTCGCGCGCCGTCGACGGCCCGATCATGCTCTACAACATCCCCGGCAACGCGGTGAATGCGCTGACGCCCGCGCTGGTGAGCCGTCTCGCCGACCTCGAGCGCGTCGTCGCGGTGAAGGAAAGCTCAGGCGACTGGAACAACTACTATGCGACCGCGATCGCGGTGAAGGACCGGCTGCGCGTGTTCTGCGGCCCGTCCTCGGTATTCGGCGTGCCGGCCATGGCGATGGGTGCCGACGGCCTGATCGACTGCTTCCCCAACATGTGGGCGCCCTGCCTCGACCTTTATCACTCGATGAAGGCGGGCAAGGTCGAGGAAGCGCGCAAGCTGCAGGAGATGGGCGTCAGGCTCACGACGCTGTTCACCACCGGCGGCCGCACGCTCTATCCCGCGACCAAGGCCGCCATGGACATGCTCGGCCTGCCGGGCGGCAAGCTTCGCCCGCCACTGCGCCCGCTCACCGGCGAGCCGCTCGCCGGCCTGCGCCGCGGCCTCATCGATCTCGGGCTGCTCGACGCCCGCTCATCTCTTGCTGCTTCCTGAGAGGAGGAGTCCATGCCCGTCCAGCTCACTCCGCGTAAGTACAAGGTCAATTTCGGCGAGTTCTATGGCATCGGCCCGAACGGCAATCTCTGGGTCGAGGATTGCGACACCAAGGAGCTGGCCGACCGTTTCGGCACGCCGCTCTTCATCATCTCGGAATCGCAGTTCCGCTACACCTACCGCGCCTTCCGCGACGCCTTCCGCGCCCAGTACCCCGACGTCGAGATCCTGTTCGCCAACAAGTCGAGCAACGGCATCGCCATCCGCCACATCATGAATCAGGAGGGTGCGGGCGGCGACTGCTTCGGCGTGAACGAGATGTATCTCGCGCTGCTCGCCGGCACGAACCCCAAGACGCTGGTGCTGAACGGCTCCAACAAGCAGACCGAGGAGCTCGAGATGGCCGTGCAGAACGGCCTCTGCATCAACATCGATGCCATGGACGAGCTCGACCGGATCGATGCGATTGCCAAGCGCTTCGGCAAGGTGGCCGACATCGGCATCCGCCTGAAGCTCGACCTCGATCCGCTGCGCGACCTCAAGGGTGTCGCCATGCACGGCCCCGGCACGCTGAAGCAGCAGAGCGACAGCACCAAGTGGGGCATGAGCCGCGAGCAGACCGTCGATATCGTCAATCGCGCGCGCACCATGAAGACAGTGAAGCTGAAGGAGACGCACTTCCATCTCAGCCGCATGTCGAACGATCCCACGAGCTTCGCCGTCATGGCGCGCGAGATGATCACCTGGTCGGGCTATCTGCGCGACAAGACCGGCTGGATCCCGCCCACCATCGACATCGGCGGCGGCTGGACCTTCGGCAAGTGGTACGGTACCGGCCCGCGCGACCAGCTCGACGACGACAAGGCGCCGAAAGCCACCGACTACGCCCGGCTCTGCTGCGAGGCGATCAAGGACGAGGCACGCAAGCTCGGCCTTCCCCTGCCCAAGCTCCGCCTCGAGCCCGGCCGCGCGCTGTCCGGCCCCGCCGGCATCGCCATCGGCCAGGTCGGCGCGGTCAAGGTCGGCGACAAGAAGAAGTGGGTGAACATGGATCTCTCCACCAACCATCTGTCGTGGGCGGCCGTGCTCAACTGGTACTACCATTCGGTGCCGGTGGTCGGTGCCGATCGCGAGCCGACGGAGACCGTCGATCTCGTGGGCCCGCTCTGCAACTCCGACGAGGTCGGCCAGCATCGCAGGATGGCCAAGCTGGAGCGCGGCGACTATGTCGCGTTCCTCGACGCCGGCGGATACACCGAGTCCTGCGCGGCGCGCTACAACGCGCAGCTCCTCCCGGCCACGGTGCTGGTGAGCGGCAACCGGGCCGAAATCATCACCGAGCGCGAGCAGCTCAAGGACATCGCCGGCCGCTTCCGCGTGCCGCCGCGTCTTCTCGCCGGCTCGTTCGCGCCGGCCGACGAACAAGCAGCCGTCGCGGCCGAGTAAGTGAATCTCGGACTCCGCGGCCGCAAGGCCATCGTCTGCGCCGCCAGCCGCGGCCTCGGGCGCGCCGCCGCCTTCTCGCTGGCGCGCGAGGGCGTCGACGTGACCTTGGTCGCGCGCACCGCCGACACGCTCGACCGCGCTGCCGACGAGCTGCGCCGCGACACCGGCGTCGAGGTCACGACGGTGGCGGGCGACATCAACACCGAGGCAGGACAGGAGGCGGCCTTCGCCGCCTGTCCTGCCCCCGACATCCTGGTCAACAATCCCGGCGTTCGCCAGGTGCCGGGCGACTTCCGGACCTTGCCGAAGCAGGAATGGCAGCACTGGCTCGACGTGCATTTCCTGTCGTCGGTCCAGCTCATCCAGAAGGTCGTGCCGGGCATGTGCGAGCGCCGGTTCGGGCGCATCGTCAACATGTCGGTGAGCTTCATCAAGTTCCCGCAGGTGGGCTTCGCCCACAGCCACGCCGCGCGGCTGGCGCTGTCCGGCGCCGTGGCGTCGATGGTGCGCGAGCTGATCCCGCACAACGTCACGATCAACACGGTGTGCCCGGGCCTGTTCGACACCGACGCCCTGCACACCAACCTCCACGGCCACGCCGAGCGCGGCAACACGACCTACGAGGCAATCGTCGAGAACCGCCTGAAGACCTGCCCGGCAGGCCGCTTCGCCGATGCGAGCGAATGCGGCGACCTGATCGCCTACCTGTGCAGCGCCCAGGCGGGATTCATGACGGGCCAAAACATCGTCAACGACGGCGGCGTCTATCAGGGGCTCTTCTGATGAGCGACGCGCGCGAGCTGGCCGACGACGATCTCCTCGCGCCGCAGGGCCGCGTCGTCCTGATCTCGGGCGCCTCGCGCGGCATCGGCGCGGCGATCGCCCGCCGGCTCCACGCCGACGGCTACACCCTGTCGCTGGGCGCGCGCGATCCCACGGCAGCCGCCAAGGCGCTCGGCGCGCACGATCCGGCGCGCGTCATGACCGCGCGCTTCGATGCGCTCGATGCGGGGTCGGCGCGGCGGTGGGTCGCCGACACCGCTGCCCGGTTCGGCCGCATCGACGCTCTCATCAACAACGCCGGCATCCTGCGCATGGTCCGCTTCGACGGCGACGGGGACGGCGACGAAGTGGCCATGAACGAGATGTGGAACGTCAACGTCATTGCGCCCTTCCGCCTGCTGCGGCTCGCCCTGCCGCACCTGCGCAAGGCCGGCCACGGCCGCATCGTCAACATCGCCTCGACCGACGCCAAGCGCTTCCGCGATTCGACCTCGTCGATCGGCTATGTGATCACCAAGCACGCCGTGCTGGTGCTGAGCCATGCCGCGAAGTTCGCCGGCTGGGACGACGGCGTGCGCGTCACCGCGCTCTGCCCGGGCGCCGTGGAGACCGAGCTGATCGCCGGCCTCGCCGGCGCGACGCCGCCCGCCGGCCGCATGAAGCCCTCGACCATCGCCCACACCGTGAGCTTCCTGCTGACGCTCCCCGACAATGCATCGGTCGCCGAGCTGCCGATGAACACGCGGCTGGAGTCGACGCTTTAGCCGGGCACTCTGGAAACTCGGACGAGCCCGCCATCGACGACCACCAGCAGGGTGGCGGTGCACCCGCGACGCGCTCCTCGATCCTTCCGTGAGCTGGCTGCGGGTCCGGGCCTGTCGGCTCCTACTCCGCGGGCGCGCGGGATTCGGCGCCCCGTGTCGAGGCACGTCGTCCGGGGGTCGCGGCCGAACCAGCACCGGCCAGCAGCAGCAGGTCCATGCCGGCGATCGGCCACAGATGCTGGCGAGACAGGCTGCGGACCAGATGATCGCCCGTCGTCAGCCAGTTGAGCAGCACCGCGGCACCGGCAAAGCCGGCCAACGCCCAGCATTGCTCGGCCCAGGCACGGCCGGAGCGCAGCCAGGCATGGGCGAAGGTCGCCAGCCAGACGAGATAGAAGGTCCAGATCTCCAGCGCCGCCCGGTCATACCCCGCGAACGCGACGCCGAGCGGCAGCAGGCGGTTGACGACGAAGAACGCCAGCGTCGCGATCGCGATGCCCGTGACCGAGCCGATGGTCAGGCCTTCGACGACGCGTACGCCCGTCAGCCCGAGCTGGGCATGCTTCTTGCGGCGTGACTCCAGCCAGAACAGGTAGCCGGTCGCGATCAACACGCAGCCGGCAAGGCCCAATCCAAAATAGAGCCAGCGCAGGCTCCAATGCCGGAACTGGATCAGGTGCAGGCCGGCGATGAAGCGCTGCACGGTCATTACCGGCGGCGTGCCGGTGCGATGATCGATCAGCTTGCCTGTCGTCCCGTCGAAATAGGCGACGTCGTAGCTGAGACCGACGCCTGGCGTCACCTGGATTGCGCACGGTGATGTAACGCAGCGCACCGTCGTCCCACAGGCGACGCGCCTCGGCGGCCATGGCGTCGAGCGAAGCGACATCGCCCGGCCGGCTCGTCCGCTCCGGGCGCACGGAGCCGAAGGCATCGGCGAAGAACGCCTGCCGGTCGCCCTGGTAGGCGACCTGCCAGGCGCTCGGGAAGTACGTCGCGAAGAAGATCACCAGCCCGGACAGGGTGATCACGAAATGGAACGGCAGGCCCAGCACGCCCGTGACATTGTGCAGGTCGAGAATCAGGCGGCGCGGCTTTCGCTCGGCACGGAAGGTGAAGAAGTCGGCAAAGATCTTGCGATGGATGATCACGCCGGACACGCACAGTGCCAGCATCGCCATGGCTGCAAGGCCGACGATCCAGTAGCCGATCTGCTCGAAGCGGATGTGCAGCATGTAGTGGAAGGGATAGAGGAAGCGCGTGCCGGCGAGCGTCCCCGCATCCGGCAAGAAAACGCCCGTCGCCGGATCGACGAAACGCTGGACGAGGCCGCCCTCCCCGTCGCGCCACGCCACGCGCATCGCCGGCACACGTTCGGTCGGGAACAACACGCTCCAGAACGGCGAATTGGCGGCCACCGCCGCCTCGACCGTCGGGTGCAATGCGTCGATCGAGACCTTCGTCTCCGCCGGCAAGGGCAGGCGCGTCATCGGCGCCATCCAGCGATCGATCTCGCGATCGAACACCGCGAGCGTGCCCATCCAGAAGATGGCAAGCAGCACGCCGCCCAGAACGACGCCCGCCCAGGTGTGCAGCCAGTTCATCGAGCCACGGAATGTCGGTTCCATGAAGGATCAGCTTTTCGGATGCGCGAGGTGTGACAGCGCCCGCGACGTGGCGGCGGCTGCACCAAGGGCGATGCGCACTCGATACCGCGAAGGCCCGATCGGAATCAAGAGACGCCAGGAGCAAGGCGGAACCCGCCGACGGTTGCGATGCCCGCAACGGCGCTCATGTGCGACCACCGCGACGTCAGAAATTGCAGTCAGCGGCGGATGGAAGATCCGCGGAGTTCCCATCAGCAGGTCGCTGGACGCGCCTGGCACCAGCGCGCGCGCCGCCGGGCTGGCGCTGCGCGGCCAGCCCGATCTCCTGGCGGCGCGGGCGCTCGGCGTGTCGCGGCCGCGGATTGCCCTGCGCCACGTGTTGCCGGCGATCCTGCCGGTCGTGCTGGCCCTGACCGGCGTGCATTTCAGCAGCGCCGTGCTGGCGGAAGCGACGCTCTCCTTCGTCGGGCTGACCAATCACGACGTTCCGGGCTGGGGCCACATCATGGCCCACGCCGGCCCCTACCTGCGCGACGCCTGGTGGATGTGGCTGTTTCCGGGTGCGCTGCTGATCATGGCCACGGCGGGCGTGACGCTGCTCGCCGATGCCTAGCCGATGGCCGCGGCCGGCCGGCTCGATCCCCTCGCCAGTCGTACCAAGGTCGGCCAGAGCACGACCATCGCCAGCGGCAGGGACCACGACAGCCAGGCGAGCGCCGCGTAGGTCGGATCGAACGGCCAGCCCAGGCTCGCCGCCACCGCCATCAGGGCACGCAGGACGATCACGCCGAACACGACCGCGCTCAGGCGCGCCATCAGCTGCGCATGGCGCCGCGCATCCCGCCTCCGTATCGCTCTCACGCCCCCGACCAGGAACACCAGGCAGAGAACGCCCTGGGTGAAGAAGCCCAGCCGGGCCAGCGGCACGGCTTCGCTTTGCAGAGCACTGGGCAGCGCGGTCGCCGCGCCGAGGAAGAGCAGGCTGGCGCCGATGCGCCCCAGCACGCGATGAACGGAGGGTCGATTCCGCAGCAGCAGGATCCATGGCAGCAGGATCAGCCCAAGACCGGCCGCCGCCATGTGCACCTTGAAGACGACCGGGAGGCGCCGGTCGAGCTCGGCCAGCGGTTCTGGCAAAGCCGGCACTCCGCTCGCGGAGCCGAGCGCCGCGACGCCGACCACGGCGGTGAGCACGACACCGGCCCAGGCGAGGCCCCGTCCCAGGCCCGTCCTGTCCTGTCGCGGCATCTGCTCAGCTTGTCGTGCGGGCGGCGCAAGCCGCGTCACCGACCCGCACGAGCAGCGCGCGATACGGGAACGATCGTCGCATCGGATTGGGATCGACGACGTCGCCGATGATGATCATGCGCGCCGGCTTGTCCTCTGCAATCGGCGTGACGTCGACCCTGACCTTGTAGCTGGGACGCCCCCAATTCGGCGGCGCGAAGTCGCCCGCAAAGGCGGGAGAGAGCGGCCCGTCTGTCTTGATCGCGAGCGTCAGGATCGTCCGCTCGCAAATGTTGCCGGGCATCACCAGCTGACCGCAGTACCCTTGGGCGCACCGGCTGATGTCGAGCACCAGGTCCTTTCGCGCCGTCTCCCAGCGACCCTCGATCGCGGTGCCATCGCCGTCTGTGGCCGACGCCGTCCCCGGGATGACGGCGCAAAGAGAGACGACCAGGGAGATTGTCCGAGATCGGCGCCACCAACCGACCATCGCTGCGCCCCTCATGCCGATCTCCTTTGCCGCCGCCGGGCGCGCAGCACAGCGTCGCGTCACCGGCAATTTGCCACAATGGATTGCAACGATGGCTGCACGATGTTCCCGCGGGGTCATGGACGTGACGATGCATAGACCAGCGCGGTGCCTCACGCTTCTCCGCCTCGCCACACTGCTGACCGTGCTGGCCATGACCGGCCCGGGCGTGGCGCAACAGCGGCCCGTCCTCGACAACGGCGGCCTCGGCAAGGTGCGGATCGGCATGAGCGTCGAGGAAGCGGAGCGCGTGATTGGGGGCCGCCTTCATTCTCTCGTGCCGGGCTACGGCCAGGGCTGCTGGCTCGCCGGACGCGCCGACGGTCTCGACCCCGGCTTGTCCTACATGGTGGAGCACGGCCGGATAACGCGCATCGACGTCACCTCACCGAACACCGGGTCGCCACCGAGCCCTTCGACGGCAACGGGCATCGCAATCGGCTCGACCGAGGCCGACGTCCAACGTCACTATGGCAGCACCGCCGCCTCCACTCGCGCACCCTACGGGCACGACGAGGGCGACCGCTGGTTCACGGTCGAGACGACACCCGAGCTCGGCATCGTCATCTCGGTTTCCGGCGGCAAGGTCGTCGGCCTGTGGGCCGGGCGCCGACAGTCGATCGCCTACACAGAAGCGTGCTCATAGGGCTTGCCGGGTTCAGAGCACGCCGGCGCTCTCGCTTTCGAGGAGCGCCTTCATGAGGCGGCCGTCCCGGTAGCGCTCGAGGGAGAGGGAAGACGCGAAGCCCGGAAGCCGATCCCCGCAAACCCACCCGGCGATCAGCGATCCCGTGGCGCACGCCGCCATGGTCCCGAAGCCGGACAGCGCGCCGGCGACGAACCAGCCCGCAGGCCCCATCGGCCCGATCAGGGGCCAGTTCTCCCGCGTCATGGTGTAGTAGCCGCCGTAGTGCGACAGGCGGGAGGGCAGCCGGCCGTAGTAGGCCTCGAGGCCCGGGTTGAGACGGCTCGCGCCGCGCAGCACGATCTCGGGAAAGCTCGGATCGTAGGGAAGATTGTCGCTGACCTTCGACGGCGTCGTGTTGAAGGCCCACCCCAGCTTGACCCAGGTACCGTGATCGCCACCCTCCGGCCGGCAATGGATGGCGCCGGGCATCGTCCGGGTGAGCCAGCCGGTGGCGGAATCCTCCGCGAGCAGCGCCTTCTCCTCTGGGCTCCAGTCGATCTCCTGGCCGTCGAGATCGATCGAGAACGGCTGGTGGCGATTGATCGCCTTCAGCGAATCCTCGAACGCGATCTTCTGCTGAAAGACGGTCTCGACCGGCAGGCTCTGGCCGACCAGCGCGGCGACGTCGCCGACATGCGGGCCGGCCGCGTTCACGACCACGTCGGCGGCCACCGTCGCCCGACCTGATTCGCCTTCGACCCCGAGTGCGCTGGCGCCGGTCAATGCGACCTCGACCACCTTGCCCCGCATCAGCTTCCCGCCCCGCGCGCGAACCGTCTCCAGCATGTAGCTGCCCATCTGCTGGCCGCTGATGTCGCCGGCCCGCCTGATGTGGAGGATCGTCGCCACCTCGGGGTCGAAGCCAGGAAAGTGCGCGGCGATGAGGTCGCGGTCCTGGATCACGTCGACGCCGTCCGGTGCGGTCTCCCAATCGGCCGAGAGAGCCGGCCGATAGGAACCCTTGGAGCCCTTGTCGTGGATCCGGATCTTGCCGGCAGCGTCCGCGCCATATCCTTCGTGAAGCTGGCGCAGCAGCGTATCCGGGCGGGCTTGTCGCGTTGCCAGCGCGTAGCCACGCCGCGTCATGTGGAGCCGGTTGCCGCTGTCACGCGCGATCCGCTCCATCAGGTCGATGCTGAGATCGGTGAACGAGGTCATCACCCGGTGCGGCCACCAGTTGCGATAGTTCTCCCCCGAGGCCGCCGACGTGAGGCTCATCGGCGGCAGGGGGTCGATCAGGACGATGCGGGACGCGCGCCTCGACAGCGCGAGATGGTAGGCGCAGGCGATCCCCACGATGCCGGCACCGATGATGGCCACGTCGGCGTGTTCCGTCCTCATCGCCCGTTCCCGTTCATGCGATCGACCCTCGCATCCTGAGCGCCGCGAAGGATCTCATCGCCGCCTCCAATGGGAGTACCTTGCCCCCTGGCGATGCGATCCTTCGCGGCGCTCAGGATGACGATATGGATACCGAACCGATTCAACGTAAGCCAATCGTGCCCTAGAGGATGCCCTGCTCGGGATAGGGCTCCTGCCGGGCGATGCGGCTCCAGCCGAGCCGCGCGAGATCGAGAGTCTCGAAGCGACCCTTCAGGATGAGCTCGGCAATAGCCCGGCCGGTCGCCGGAGCGTGCATCAGCCCGTGCCCGGAGAAGCCCGCTGCCAAGTAGAAGTTCTCGCATGTGCCTTCCCACGGCCCGATGATCGGATTGCCGTCGAGATCGTTCTGATCGTAGAGGCCGGGAAGCGTGTTGCGGCATCTCGTTCGCTCGAACTGCGGGAAGCGCCGCGCCAGCGCCGGCCAGACCACTTCCTCGAAGTAGCCGTGGTCGGTATCGAAGTTGTAGCCGCGCGGCTCCGCGAGCGTCGGCACGCCGCCCGTATAGCCCTTGCCCTCGGGCCGGAAGGCCAGGCGATCGACGTCCTTGACATAGGGCAGCGGCTCGATCGGCTCCTCGCATTCGAAGTAGTGCTCGAAGCGACGCAGCGGCGTGATGGGAATTGCCTGCCCGGCCATGGCGCTGATCGAAGGCGACCATGCTCCGGCGGCATTCACCAGGTTGTCCTGCTTCAGGATCGTTCCCGACTTCAGGGTGACCGAGCGGACGAGATTCGCTGGCCTGTCGATTGCGACGACCTCGTCGTGGATCAGCTCGGCGCCCAGAGCACGCACCTTGCCGCGAAGCGCCATGAGTGCCGCGTAGGGATCGATCCAGCCGTCATCCCGGGAATGGACCGCGGCGGCGAGGTCCATCACCACCATCGACGGGAAGCGCGCTGCCAGCTCCTTCGGCTCCAGCCAGTCGACGTTGACGCCGTGCTTCCGTTGACGCTCGAAATTGCGCCGCAGGTTGGCGACACCGGCGTCCGGCACGATGAACAGGTACCCGCCCTTCCTGAAGCCGATGTCGGGCTTCTCGCCGTCGACAGCCATCAGGTCGGGGAACCGCTCGTAGACCGGGATGCTGGCGTTCGAGAGCCCGATGTTCTCCGGCAAGGCGAACAGCCGGCGCAGGCCGCCGGAGGCGCGCGGCGTCGACGCCAGCGTGTAGGCCGGATCCCGCTCGACGACGACCACCCGGCAGGCGCCATCCATGATCCTGAGGGCATAGGCGACCGCGAGGCCGATCACGCCGCCGCCGACGATGACCGCGTCGTGCGATTTCGATCCGGTGGTCACGGCTCGTACCATTCCCCGGCGAGGAACGCGATTGCCATGCAGAGAACTCGCATACGGAAAAACATTAGTCATCCCGAGCGAAGCCGCCCAAAGGGCGGTGTAGTCGAGGGACCTTTCTTGCTGGTGCTGCAACAAGAAAGGTCCCACCACTACGCCTCGCTTCGCTCGGCTTCGGTCGGGATGACGGAATTTTCTTCCATATGCGAATGCCCTGGATAGCCATGGGACCTACCGTCCAGCTTCAGTTTCGAGGTACTCGTGCATGGCAGGCGCCACCTCCACGCCGTCGCGTTCGGCGGCCTGCCGGCGCTGGTAGCGCAGATCGCCCGGCAGACGGGTGGTCCCGCCACCCTGCAGATGCGCCACGAGGCGTTCGACGCGTTCGAGGAACGACGCGCTGCCGAACCTTTGCGGATCGATCAGCAGGAGGAACTGGCCGGCATTCGAGGTCAGCGCTCCCGGGATCGAGCCCGATTCGTCCTCGAAGCCGAAGCGCGCGCCGCCCATGACCGCCGTCAGGATCTCGATCATGAAGGCGAGCGAGCCGCCCTTGACCCCGCCGAAAGGGAGCAGCGCACCACCCTGCAGCACCGCGTCCGGATCGACGGTCGGCTGGCCCTGCGCATCCACGCCGACCTTGTCCGGCAGCTGGCCCTTGGCCGCCGATACCACCAGGACCTCGCCCTGGGACATGATGCTCGAGGCCTGGTCCCAGACGATCGGCGGCCTCACCTCGCGCGGGCAGGCGAACGCCATGGGGTTCGTGCCGAGCACCTTCCTGGTGCCGCCCCACATGACGATGCGGCTGCGCGTGTTGACCATCGTGAGCGCGACCAGACCGTCCGCCGCGAACGGCTCGATGTCGGGCCACAAAGCGGCGAAATGATGCGAGTTTCGCATGGTCATCACGGCGCAGCCGACCCGCCTGGCCATGGCCCGCATCGTCGGAGCTGCCTGGGCGAGCGCACCCTGGGCGAAGCCGTTGCCCGCATCGACCTCGAGCGTGCCGGGCCCCGATTCGCGCAGGACGGGGATGGCGCGGCCGTCGACCCATCCGCAATCCAGGCTGCTGAGATAGCCCGCGACCCGCAGCAGGCCATGGCTGCGGCTGCCGTCGCGCTCGGCCGCGACGATCGTGCGCGCGACGACCTCGGCGCTTCCCTCGCCGAGGCCGTGCCGCGCGAGGACGCGCGAGACCAGTTCCGTGAGGGCCTCTACAGGAATCTTCATCGACGGTAGCCGTGCCTCGATCGGGAAATGAACGAACGTTGCGATGATGGCCGAGGTCGCGGCGATCGACAATTTCGGGGCGCGAGCCTCCGGCCCTGTCTCGCGCCCGCTCGCATTCGCGCTCGGAGGGGGACGACACACTGATTCTCGCCGCAAGCCAGCGTCCCGCGGTGGGAAGCAGGGCATTCGCATAGGGCAAAATACACCGTCGTCCCGACCGAAGCCGAGCGAAGCGAGGTGTAGTGGAGGGACCTTTCTTGTTGCAGCACCTGCAAGAAAGGTCCCTCGACTACGCCACCAATGGCGCTGCAAGAAGCGTCTGATCGGGCGGCTCCGCTCGGGATGGCGGTCTTCTTGCCATATGCGAATGCCCTGCGGTCGGAGGGCAGGCGGAACTCTCGCCACCGGCGTGGCTCCGCAGCATGCCGGGCGTGTAGGCTGTGTCCCTCAACGGCGGAGACTTGCATGCGCTACGGCAGCCCGATTCCGATCACGGCCTTCCCCGATTTCGATGCGGTCAGGGACTATGTCCAGACCCTCGACGGCGAAGGCTTCGACTTCACCTCGACTGCCGGCCACATCCTCGGGCAGCCGTCCGGGACCAACCCGCAACGGCCGGACCGGCAGTATGTCGGGCCGTTCTACGACCCGATGGTGACGTTCTCCTATCTCGCCGGCATCACCCGCCGCATCCACTTCGTCACCGCCATCCTGATCCTCCCGGCCTGGCCCACCGCGCTGGCGGCCAAGCAGTCGGCCGAGCTCGCGATCCTGAGCCGCGGACGCTTCGAGCTCGGCATCGGCATCAGCTGGAACGCTGCCGAGTATCGCGCCCTGGGGCAGGAAATCCACGGCCGCGGGGCACGGCTCGAGGAGCAGGTCGCCGTGCTGCGGCTGCTGTGGTCGCAACCCTACGTCACCTTCGAGGGCCGCCATCACGCGCTCGACAAGGTCGGCCTCAATCGCACCGCTATTCCGCCGATTCCGATCTGGATGGGCACCGAATCGGGCGAAAAAGCTCTGCGGCGCGTCGCCCGCATTGCCGACGGCTGGATGTCGCTCGGAGACCCCCTGCCCGACATACCGCGCCTGCAGCAGTTCATGCGCGAGGCCGGGCGCGACCCGTCGCAGCTGAAGGTGCGCGGGCCGCTCGTTGTCGGCGACGATCTGAAGGCCGTGGTCGACAGAGGCCGAACGATGGCGGCGGCCGGCGTCACTCATCTCAACCTCGTAGCACCACCCGACCGCGATCCGCGCGCTGCCTTGCCTGGTATCGTCGCCGCGCGCAAGGCGCTGGCTCAGGCGCTCGGCTGACGGGCCTGCCGGCGGCAGTTGCATATCGCAATATTCCGTCATCCCGACCGGAGCGGAGCGCAGTGGAGGGACCTTTCTTGATGCAGCATATGGAAGAAAGGTCCCTCCACTGCGCCGTCCTTCGGGCAGCTCCGGTCGGGATGACGGAATATTGCGATACGCGAACTGTCCCGAGGCCTCCCGAATCGTCCGTCCTTGCGACGACTGGGCCGACGCGCCTCCCGCTCAACCCGTCACGTCGACGCGGCGACGCGCCAGCATCGCCGCGTCGACCACGAGGCCGAGTCCCGGCCCGTCGGGCACCACCATGCACCCGCCGTCGGGCCTCGGGGCATTGACGAACGTGTCGGCGGATCGCGACCAGCCGTCGGCCAGCTCGGCCGGCTTGGTCGCGTGCATGACGGTCGAGAGCACGTGCAGGTTGGCCGCATTGCCGATGGCCGGCTGGGTCTGGTGCGGCACGAACTCGACGCCGTGGGCGTGGCATAGGGCGGCGCATTGCATCAGGCCGGTCACGCCGCCCATCTTCACGATGTCGGGCTGGACCATCCTGACCCCGCTGTCGATCAGCGCCGCCACCGACTGCAGCGTGTAGGACTGCTCGCCGGCGGACACGGTGATGTCGAGCCGCTGCGCGACCTCGCCCATCGCCTTGACGTGGTAGTACTCGACGGGCTCCTCGAACCAGATGAAGCCCAGTTCCTCGAGCGCCCGTCCGACCCGGATCGCCGCGCCGATCGAGTAGCGGTTGTTGGCGTCGAACGCCAAGGGGAAGTCGTCGCCGACCAGCTCGCGCACTGCCCTGGCCTTGGCGATGTCGCCCTTGATGTCTCGGTCGACCTCCGATCGCGTGCCGTCCCAGCGGATCTTGATCGCCGACGGCTGCTCCGCCTTCAAGCGCGCCTCGACCGTCCTCACGACGCCATCGACATCGCGGGCGGCGTTGCCGCCGATCGAGGCGTAGAACGGGATGCGCGTGCGCCACGCGCCGCCAAGCAGCTTGTGAATCGGCTGGCGAAGCGCCTTCCCCTTCAGATCCCAGAGGGCGATATCGAGCGCGGCGTAGGCGCCCGTCACGATCCCGTCGGGGCCGAGCTTGATCAGCTTGTGGAGCAGCCGGTCGAGCATCACGGCATGGTCGAGCGGATCGCCGCCGATCAGCGCCGGCGCCATGTCGCGCGCGATGACGGCGAGCGAGGCCACGCCGCCCTGCATCGGCGACGCCTCGCCCAGGCCCACCAGCCCGTCGGCGTGAACGGCGACGACGGCGGTCGCCGCGCCGAAGCCGGCCTCGGCCGGCCGGGATACGTCGCCCCAGCGCACCAGGAACGTCTCGACCTTGTCGATCTTCATGACGGCCTCGCCGTGTAAGGGGCTCAGAACATGTCCGGCGTGATGACGTTCTGCGGCCGCGGCCCGACCATCGCCGCGCGCATGGTTTCCGCCGACTTGACGCGGATGTCCTCCCAAGCCTCGGGCGTGAAGAAGGCCGAGTGCGGCGTGATGATCAGGCGTCCCTCGCACCACGGCTCGCGCGCGCGGTAGGCGCGCAGCAGCTCGGGGATCGGCTCGACCGGCGGCTCGACGGGAAGGACGTCGAGACCGACGCCGGCGAGATGCCCGCGCTTCAGGAGATCGGCCAGCGCGTCGACGTCGACGATCGGCCCGCGCGCTGTGCTCACCACCACGCCGCCCTTCGGCATGCGCTCCAGCATGGCGCGCGAGATCATACCGCGTGTCTCCGGCGTCAGCGGCGCGTGGATCGACAGCGTGTCGGTCTGCTCCATCAGCGCCTCGAGCGTGCTCACGCGCTCGACGCCGACGCCGAGCTCGGTGCCGTTCGGCATGTACGGATCGTAGGCGACGACGCGGAACTGGAAGGCCTTTGCCCTGAGCGCCGCAGCGGTGCCGATGCGCCCCAGGCCGACGATGCCGAAGGTCTGCACGCCGTTGCGCCGCAATAGCGGATCGCGGACGTAGCTCCACGGCGCGGGCTGCGGCCGGCGCTGCGCCTCGAGGTGGAGCGCGACGCCGCGGCGCAGCGACAGGGCGAGCGCCAGCGCGTGGTCGGCCACCTCGGTGGTGCCGTAGTCCGGCACGTTGCAGACCATCACGTTGCGTGCGGCGGCCGCCTTGCGGTCGATCTTGTCGTAGCCCACGCCCATGCGCACGACGCAGGCGAGCTTGGGGAACCTGGATCAGGCCATCGACATCGGCGCAGTCCTTGTCCTCGAGCTGCGACAGGTTGGTGACGTTGCGCCAGACCACGCGCACGTCCGATCCGAACACCTCACGCTCGACCTTGTCGTTGTCGTAAAGCTTTTCCGCATACAGCACCGTCTTGACCATGACCCGGGCGTCTCCTCCGTTTGCGCGCATCCTAGCAGGGGTCGACCTCATCGCCAGACGGTTCTCCTCCCCAGCTTCGCTGGGGAGGTGTCCGCGTAGTCGCGGACGGAGGGGTCATGAGCCACGAGTCTCGGAGCCCATGACCCCTCCGTCGCCGTGACGGCGACACCTCCCCAGCGACGCTGGGGAGGAAAGCCGACGAGTCAGCACCGGGGCCCCAGCCATGAGCGACTGTCATTTTCAGGCCATCATGGTGCGCCTAGGGCATGCTGGGGGTCTCTCCAGCGAAACTGTGGAGGAGGAGAACGCGGGATTGGGCCAGCCGGTCTTCTCCTCTATCATCCCAACTCGTGACGCGACGCCTGTCGGCGCAGTCCCCTGGAGGTTGCATGGCGCTGCTCATCGTCAATCTGGACAAGGTCATCGGCAGCGCCCAGGCGTGGCGTGACACGTTCGCGGAGCAGATCCCCGATCTGCCGGTACGCTTCTGGCCCGACGCGGGCGAGGTGAAGGACATCGAGTACCTCGCGTTCATGCACCCGGACTTCAGCGTGCTTCCCGCCTTTCCCAACCTGAAGGCCATGTTCAGCCGTTCGGCCGGCGTGGAGAGCTTCATCGATCATCCGCAGCTGCCCAAGGTACCGCTCGGCAAGGTCGAGCCGCCGGGCGGCGATCCGATGATGACGGAGTATGTCGTCATGCATGTCCTGCGCTTCCATCGCGACATGCCGGCTTACCAGGCGGCCCAGGCGAAGCGCGAATGGCGACGGGTGCCGATCACCCGGCCCGAGCAGCGGCGCGTCGGGTTCCTGGGCTTCGGGATGATGGCCAAGGCGCCGGCGCTGGTCCTGCAGTTCGCCGCGGCAGGCCGCGGAGGTTCCCCTCTTCCATGGCCGCGATCAGCTCGAGCCGTTTCTGGCCCAGACCGACATCGCCGTCTGCCTGCTGCCTCTGACCGCCGAAACCGAGGGCATCTTCTGCGCCCGCACGTTCGCCATGATGCCGAGGGGCGCCATGCTGGTGAATGTCGGGCGCGGCAAGCACGTGGTGGACAAGGACCTGATCGCCGCGCTCGATTCGGGCCAGCTGTCCTACGCCGCCCTGGACGCGCTCTGGCCCGAGCCGCTGCCGCCGGAGAGCCCGCTCTGGCTTCATCCCAAGGTCACGATCATGCCGCACGTCGCACGGCGGCCGACCGTCGCGCAGCTGGCAACCGAGATCGTCGCCAACATCAGGAGCCTCGAGGGCGGCGGCAAGCTCCTGCAGCAGATCGACCTCGCGCGGGAGTACTGATCGATGACGAGCATGCTCCGCAACGCCCGCCAGCTCGCACGCTATCGCCTGTGGGCGGATCGGCTCACCTTCGACGCGGTGGCCGCCCTGCCGCCGGGCGAGGCAGTGAAGGAACGGCCGACGCTCTTCAAGACGATGATCGGCACGCTCAACCATAACCTACTCATCGACCTGGTCTGGCAGGCGCACCTCGAGGGCCGCGACCATGGCTTCGAGGCGCGCAACGTCGTGCTGCACGAGGACCTGCCCGAGCTCTGGAAGGCGCAGCAGGCGATCAATCAATGGTACATCGACTGGAGCGACCGGCAGTCCGAGCAATCGCTCGACGAGACGGTGCATTTCAAGTTCATCGGCGGCGAGCCCGGGGCGATGACCCGCGGCGACATGCTGCTGCACGTGGTCACGCACGCGACCTACCATCGCGGCTGGATCGCCGAGATGTTCTTCCAGGTGCCGGCGCGCAACCCGACGACCGACCTGCCGGTTTATCTCCGGCGACGTGAAGGGAGCGGATGATGGAGTACAGGCCACTGGGAAACACCGGCCTCAGCGTAAGCGTCGCGGGGCTCGGCTGCGGCGGCAACAGCCGCCTCGGCCTCGGGCGCGGCGCGAGCTTCGACGAGTGCGTCGCGGTGGTGCGCGCGGCAGTCGATCTCGGCGTCAATTTCCTCGACACCGGCGAGGCCTACGGCACCGAGGAGATCGTCGGCGCCGCCGCCCGGTCCTACGACCGCGACAAGCTCGTCATATCGACCAAGGCCATCTTCAGGTCGGGCAGCGACACGCCCGAGACCGTGACCCGCCGCGTCGAAGGGGCGCTGAAGCGGCTGGGCCTCGACTACGTCGATGTCTTTCATTTTCACGCCGTCCATCCGACCGACTACGACTTTCATCACGATGAGCTGGCGCCCGCTCTCGTGAAGCTCAAAGAGCAGGGCAAGGTGCGCCATGTCGGCATCACCGAGACCGGCCCGAACGACCCGGAGCAGAAGATGCTCGCCCGGGCGACCCAGGAGGCGCCCTGGGAGGTCGTCATGCTGGCCTACAGCCTCATGAACCAGGGCGCGCGCCACAAGATCTTCCCGGTGACACAGCGTCGTGGGGTCGGCACGCTGCTGATGTTCGTCGTGCGCAACCTGTTCAGCAACGCCGCCTATCGCCGCGACGTCTTCGCCGACCTGGTCGACAAAGGCCACCTCCCCCGCTCGATCCTGTCCGACGCCGATCCCCTCGGCTTCCTGCTGGCCGAAGGCGGCGCGGAAAGCATCACCGACGCCGCCTACCGCTATGCCCGCCACGAGCAGGGCACCGATGTCATCCTGTTCGGCACCGGCAACAAGGATCATGTGCAGGACAACGTCGCCTCGATCCTCCGTCCGCCCCTGGCGGCGCCGATCATCGAGCGGCTGCATGCCTCGTTCGGGCACCTGACCGGCGTCGGCCTCGATCGGCCGGGCCCGGTCAAGAAATGAGAGAGAACCGGTGCGCGCCCATGCCCGGGTCGTGCCGCCAAGAATCGCGTTGAAGCAAGGGAGCAGAGAATGTCCGATGTGCCGTCGTCGATCGTGATTCACGAGGAAGGCCCGCGCGAGGGATTCCAGATCGAGCCGGGCCCGATCAGCTCGGCCGACAAGATTCGCCTGATCGAAGCCCTGGCCGAGACCGGCCTGAAGGCGATCCAGGTCTGCTCGTTCGTCAGCGCCCGGGTCGTGCCCAGCTGGGCGGATGCCGAGGAGGTTGTGGCAAAGGTCAGGACGAAGCCGGGGGTCACCTACTCGAGCCTGTGGTTCAACGACAAGGGGCTGGAGCGCGCGCTGGCGTTCCGCGACAAGCTGGCACTGTCCGGTTCCATCGCGCTCTGCGCCTCCGAGGCTTTCACGCGCAAGAACCTGCATCGCAGCCACGCCGAGAATCTCGAGGCCATGCGCAAGCAGACCCGGCTGCATGTCGACAAGGGCGTGCCGGTCCGGTCGGTCGGCGTGATGGCGGCGTTCGGGTGCAACTTCCAGGGCGACATCGCGCCGGCCGAGGTCGTCCGCACCGTGCGCGAGGGGTTGGAGATCGGCGCGGAATGCGGCGTCGACGTCCCCCGCCTCTCGCTCGCCGACACCATGGGATGGGCGACGCCGCCGCGCATCGAGCGCGTCGTCGGCGCGGTGCGCAGCGCCTGGCCGGACAAGGAGATCAGCCTGCATCTGCACGACACGCGCGGCATGGCGGTGGCCAACGCCATGGCCGGGCTGCGCATGGGCGTGCGCCGCTACGACTCGACGGTCCCGCCGGCAACATCTGCACCGAGGAGCTGGTGATGCTGTGCGAGGAGATGGGCGTGGAGACCGGCGTCGACCTGGAGCGCCTGATCGAGGTCGGACGCATGGCCGAGGAAATCGTCGGCCACCCGCTGCCGAGCGAGCTGCTGCATGGCGGTGCGCTCAATGCGTTCCGGCGGGCGGTTCACTGACCGGCCCGCCTCGCTGCAACCGGCAAGTTGAAGAAATCAAAGGTCCCTCGCGACGCGGGATGACACCAGAGCATCATCCCGAGCCTGCTGGAGCATGATCGGTTGGCCCGGAACCAAGCGGACAAATCCTCCGTCATCCTGAGCGCAGCGAAGGATCTCATCGCCGCCTCCGATGGGAGTACTTTGTAGCCCCTGGCGATGAGATCCTTCGCTGCGCTCAGGATGAAAGAATGAGCATGGAGTGAGTTCGACACCCGGCAGTGGCTGGCTGGGTTGAAGCTATGCCGCCCCGGTCGAGCGCGGCGCCGGCGCGAGGCGGGCGACGGCGACCGACCCGACGGACTGGCCACCCGCCTCCTTCACCAGCGCGAAGCTCATCTCGATGTAGAGGCGGCTGCCGTCCTTGTGCTGGGCGCGGGTCAAGGTCGGGCGGCCCGACAGCTTCAGCGTCCCACTCGCCATCGCGGCGTCGAAGCCGCGCCAATGCGGCGCACGCAGGCGCTCCGGGACGATGATGTCGATGCTGTTGCCCAGCGCCTCGGCCGCCTCGTAGCCGAACAGCGCCGCGGCGGCGCGATTCCACAGCCGGATCTTGCCCTCGCGATCGGCGTAGATCATGGCGTCCGCCATCTGGTCGAGGATCGCCTCGGCCGGTGCCGACGTACCGAGCGTGCTCATACACTGCCTCCTGTGCTGCCGTGGCGAAGCTCGCGACGTCTGGCCGAGATCGAGGCTCGAACCGGTCGATCCCTATCCGGCGCTCGTCCTCGCCCTTCTCGAAGATCGGCGTGCCCGAGCAGATCGTCATGTCGTAGCCGTCGACATGCTGGACCAGGCGGCGGCCGCCGGCGGGCAGGTCGAAGATCATCTGCGGCGCGTGCAGACGCAGGCCGTCGAAATCGATCACGTTGACGTCCGCCTTCAGGCCGGGCTGCAGGCGGCCGCGGTCGCGGAAGCCGAAGAAATCCGCCGTCTCGCTGGTCTGCGCCTTGACCACGTACTCGAGCGGCAGGCGCGGGCCGCGCGTGCGGTCGCGCACCCAGTGGCACAGCATCGTGGTGGCGAGCGAGGCATCGCAGATCACGCCGCAGTGCGCCCCGCCATCCGACAGGCCGAGCAGCGTGTGCGGATCCTCGATCAGCTCGCGAACCACCTCGAGGTCGCCGTGCACGTAGTTGGTCACGGGGAAATACACCATCCGCGCACCGTCGCCGCCGACCAGGTAGTCGTAGCAGAACTCGGCCGGCGTCACGCCGGCGCGCCCGGCCATGGCGGCGATGCTGCTCTCCGGCGGCGGCTCGTAATCCGGCGGGTCGCCCAGCAGGTACATGCGGTCCCAGCGCGTCGCGATCTGGCGCGACAGCGGCGGCAGGACCTCGAGCAGCCGCGGCGAGGCCTCCTGCGCCAGGATCGTGCGGCGCATCTCCGGATCGCGCAGCCGCGCCAGCATCTCAGGCAGCGGCAACGCGGCCGCCGCGGCGAAGGCCTCGCGCAGGGCGAAGGGATTGAGCGAGGTGCCGAGGCCCAAGGTCAACCCGACCGGGCGCCCGGCGACCTGGGCGGACAGCGGCAGGTTGTCGGCGCGGGCGGCGCGAACGCCCGCCATCAGGCGGCGCCAGCGCTCGGGATCGTAGCTGCGGTCGGTGAGCAGGAACCAGACCGGCCGGCCGCTGTCCCTCGCCACCTGGCGCATCCAGCCGAACTCGGCGGCTTCGTCCTCGAAATCGGAGAGCATGCCGAACGCGCCGCGGCCGGCGCGGCCCATCGCCCTGCCGATGGCGAGCAGCTCCTCGTGCTCGGCGTAGCGTCCGGGGACCAGATCGCCGGCCAGGGTCTTGTGCTGATCGGTGCGGCTGGTTGTGAAGCCGACGGCGCCGGCCCGGAGCGCCTCCTCCGTCAATCGGGCCATCGTCTCGATGTCGCCGGCCGTCGCCTGCTTGCGGGCGATGGCGCGCTCGCCCATGACGTAGACGCGCAACGGGTGATGGGCGAGCTGGGCCGCGACGTCGATGGTGCGCGGCAGCCGCGCCAGCGCATCGAGATAGTCCGGGAAGCTCTCCCAGTCCCACGCGAGGCCCTCGGTGAGCGTGACGCCCGGAATGTCCTCCACCCCCTCCATCAGGTCGATCAGCGCCTTGTGGTGCTGCCGGCGTACGGGCGCGAAGCCGACGCCGCAATTGCCGAACACGATGGTCGTGGCGCCGTGCCAGGAGGACGGCGCGAGCACGGGATCCCAGGTCGCCTGGCCGTCATAGTGCGTGTGCACGTCGACCCAGCCCGGCGTGACGATGCGCCCATCGGCGTTCACCTCGCGCCGGCCGGGCCCCGCCTTGCCGCCGACCTGGACGATGCGGTCGCCGTCGATGGCGACGTCACCATGGGATGCGGGCGCTCCCGTACCGTCGACGATCCTGCCGCCCCGGATGACGATGTCGTGCATTGGCTGTCCCGCTCCTGCTGCGAAAGATCGCGAGCTTTCCATACATCCATGGTCGCCGGAAGCTGGAACTGCCGACAGAGACATGCAGGAATCGTCGACGTGACGGCACATCAACGCGGAGCGGCCCATGCGCATCGGATATCTCGGCGTCGGCAACATGGGGCAGCCCATGGCCGGAAAGCTTCTCGACGGCGGCCACGAGGTCTGGGTGCTCGACGTTCGCGAGGAGGCCATGCGCCCCCTGCTGGAGCGGCAGGCCCGTCGCGCCGCGTCGCCCGAGGCCCTGGCCGACGCCTGCGAGACCGTGATCGTCTCGCTGCCCACGCTCGCGGTCTTCCGGGAGGCCGTGACCGGATCCGGCCTGCTGTCGGGCAAGGCGATCAGGACCCTGGTAAACACCTGCACGGTGGGCGGCGCCTTCAGCCGCGAGATCGAGGCGGCCTGCGCCGCCAAGGGCATCGTCTTGATCGATGCACCGATCAGCGGCGGGGTCGTCGGCGCCAGGGCCGGCACGCTGACGACGATGGTCTCCGGCGATCGTGCGACGGTCGAGGCTCTGCAGCCCCTCTTCCGGCTGTGGGGGCCGACGGTCGTCGTCGCGGGCGACAGGCCGGGCGCGGCGCAGATCATGAAGCTCGCCAACAATCTCCTCTTCGCGGTCTCGCTGGTCGCCACGGCAGAGGCGATGACGCTCGCCGGCAAGGGCGGCATCTCGCCCGAAGCGATGCTGCAGGTCCTGAACAACAGCACCGGCCGCAACTTCTCGACGATGGTGCTGTTCCCGCAAGCCGTGCTCCCGCGCACCTTCGAGTTCGGCGCCACCTTCGAGATCCTGATGAAGGACGTCGATCTCGCCATCGAGCAGGGCGAGGAGCTCGGCGTCCCGATGTGGGTCTGCCAGGCGGCGCGCCTGGTGCTGAAGCACGGCGTGTTCCAGGGTCGGGCCCAGCAGGATCTCTCGCGCGCCATCGAGATCGTCGAGGACGGCGCACGGAGCGCTTGAACATTCGATGCGGGACGGCGCCCGCCGTCACTTCCGGAAGTGCTCCTCGTAGGTCTCGACGAGGGGCGACAGGTCGGACCATTCGCGGCGCGAGCGGACGAACACGTGCCGGAAAGTGTAGCGCTGCGGGTCGATCCATCGCGGATCGTCGAACGCGCCGGCCGGCAGGGTGCGCAGGCCGGGAGCGGCCTCCAGGGTGAACCCCAGGTTGGTGCCGCAGCGCGGGCAGAACGCGATGTCGAGCCAGCGCCCCGACAGGTCGGAGACGTGGCGGTAGCGGCTGGCCTTCTCCCGGCCGGTCATCGCGACCTGGTCCTCGTTGTAGACCACCTCCGTGCCGAACGCCGTTCCGGTGCGCCGCTGGCACCAGGCGCAATGGCAGATCGTCACGCGCAAGGGCTCGCCCGCCGCCGTGAAGCGGATCGCGCCGCAGACGCATCCGCCGCCATGGTCCGTCATGATCCGCTCGCAGCGGACGCGGTCCGGGCCGCGGCGCGGCGCGGCCGGCGCACGATGCGCACCTTGCCGCTGGGGCCGCCGCCACAGAAGAAGCGGCCGCCGCCGTCGGACTCGAGACCCGACACGCCGACGCCCGCCGGCATCGCGAGGCTCTCGCGGATCTCGCCGGTCGCGGGATCGATCCGCCGCAGCTCGCTCTCCTCGCCTTCCCAGGTGCCGTGCCACAGCTCGCCATCGACCCAGGTCACGCCCGTGACGAAGCGGTTGGAATCGATGGTGCGCAGGATGCGGCCGGTCTCGGGATCGATCTGATGGATCTTGCGGCCGCGGTGCTGGCCGACCCACAGCGTGCCTTCCGCCCACGCCATGCCGGAATCGCCGCCATCGCCGGGCGCCGGGATGGTGGCGAGCACCCGGCCCGTCGCGGGATCGATCTTGTCGATGCGCTTCTCGAAGATCTGGAAGATGTGCCGGCCGTCGAATGCCGTTCCCGCATGCGCGTCGGCCGGGAAGGTGCGCGCGATCGCGCCGCTCTCCGGGTCGAGGACGTTCAGCCTGTCGCCCGATGCAAACCAGACGTGCCGGCCGTCGAAGGTCACGCCGCCTATGTTGCCGGCGCCCGGAAAGGGGCCGTACTCGCGGAGGATCTCGGCAGAGGTCGGGGTCATGTCGGTGTTCCTTCTATCATGCTCTGCCGGACCGCGAGCGCCTGCCCTGAGCTTGCCGAAGGGTCTCGCTCGCGGTCCGGTAGAGCTTGATCTAATCGCCCGCCACTGCCGCGGGGAGTAACAACATCGTCGCGAATCCGGGCAGTGGCGGGGTGATCCAGCGGCGCGCCCGGCCGCGGCCGAACGACTGCACCTTGCCGGCCGCGGCCAGCGCGTCGAGCGCGCGCTGCACGGTGCGCTGGCTGGCGCCGAGCGCCAGCGCGAGGGCGGAGCTCGACCAGGCCTCGCCGTCGGCCAGGAAGGCGAGCACCTCGCCGTGCGGCTCCTCGACGGGGCGCGCCAGGACCACGACCTCGCTCGCCTGCTTCGCGCGAAGGCCGAAGCCGCGCGCGGTCGCCTCGATGCCGGCGAGCGGCCGCAGCTTGGCGCGCAGCCGTCCGATCTCGACGCGCAGCCGGGCGCGATGCGAGTCGTCGGCGTGCCGCGCGCCGAACGCCCGCGCGAGCAGCGTCGCGCGGTCGGCATCGCCGGGCCACGCCTCGGCGAGCGTGCGGGCGAGCGCGAACAGCACCGGCCGGCCGGCCAGCGATACCACGCTCGTGCTATCGCGCACGACGTGGCGGCAGGCGTCGACGACCAGGGCCGTCGATCCCTGCAACGCCTCGACGTCCTGCAGCCTGAGTGGCCGTTCCCGGCCGCGCTCCAGCAGGCGCGCCGCCGGCGCGTCGAGCAGCGCCTGCGCCTCGCGCACCTCCGCCGCGAGCGCGGGAATCCCGGCCTGGCGCGCGGCGCGCTCGGCCTGCGCGAGTGCGGCGCGAGCCGCCGCGGTGCTGAGGCGGCGCATGGCGATGCCGGCGACCAGCAGCGCATGGGCGGCCCGCGACGCTGGCGGGAACACGGCGGGATCGAGCCCCTCGAGCGCGCGCTCGGCCGCGTCGAGACGGCCGAGCAGCAGCAGGCGGCGGCCCCGCAGGTAGCACGCGTGCGCGGCGTTCAGCCGGTCGGCGTGCTGCTCGAGCGTCGCCTGCGCCGCCTCGAGTGCCCGGGTGGGCCAGCCGAGCTCGCGCGCGGCGAGCGCGATCTCGGCCTCGGCAACGACGCAGCGGGCCCGGGCCACCGCCTCGCGCGGCCCGAAGGCGCGCGCCGCCCGCTTCACCAGCGCCCTCGCGCGCTGGAAATCGCCGAGCTGCGCCATGGCGATGCCGCGCAGCGCCAGCGCCGGCGCATCGTCGCGCAGGGCGACGCGGTTCAGGGCGCCGAGCGGATCACCGGCCGCCAGGGCGCGCGCGGCGGCGGTGATCAGCGAATCCATGGAAATCCCGCCACACTTGTCACTCCCACCGGTCCGGCCCCAGGCTCCACATTCGGCGCGTCACCGACCACCCTCCCACAGCATCGAGGAGCACATCATGACCACCGCCAATACCACTATGAACCATCCCGTCGTGACCCGGCAGCAATGGCTTGCCGAGCGCACCAGGCTGATGGCGCGCGAGAAGGAGCTGACCCGCCTCGGCGACCAGATCGCGCGCGAGCGCCGGGCGCTGCCCTGGGTGCGGCTCGACAAGGACTACCGCTTCGACAGCCCGGCCGGGCGGCGCACGCTCGGCGAGCTGTTCGGCGGCCATCGCCAGCTGCTGGTGCAGCATTTCATGCTCGCCCCGGGCTGGGAGCAAGGCTGCAAGAGCTGCTCCTACATGGCCGACCACACCGACGCCACGCTGGTGCACCTGGCGCAGCGCGGCGTCGCCTTCGCCGCCGTCTCGCGTGCCCCGCTCGACGAGATCGAGCGCTTCCGCCGGCGCATGGGCTGGACGTTCCCCTGGGTGTCCTCGCACGGCAGCGACTTCAACACGGACTTCCATGTGAGCTTCACTGCCGACGAGCTGGCCAACGGCACGGGCGACTACAATTTCGGCGACACGCCGAAAGGCGAGGAGATGCCCGGCGTCAGCGCTTTCTGGAAGGACGACACCGGTGCGGTCTTCCACACCTACTCGACCTACGGCCGCGGCGTCGAGGTCATGATGCACACCTACCGGATGCTCGACCTGACGCCCCGGGGCCGCGACGAGGACGGGCTGCGCTTCACCATGGAATGGGTGCGCCACCACGACCGCTATGAGCCGCCGGCGACGGCCGCGAAGGCGGCGGGCGCCGCCGGCGCGTGCTGCGGCCGATGAGCCTTTCCTGCCCCGCAGTCGGCAGCAGGATCGGAGGCGGCCCGCCGAAGCCGGGCCGCCTCGGCGCCGCCGACTGGCTTGCGCTGGCGGCCGCCCCGACCTTTGCCGGGATGGCTCTGCTTTCGGCCATCCTCGGCGGCGGCGAGATGCTCTGCATCGCCGGCCCGGAGGGAGCTTCGCTGCTCACCGGCATGGTTCCGATGTATGTGCTGATGAGCGCTTTCCATGCAGCGCCGTGGCTGAGATTGCGGCGAGGGCCTGCCGGGCGCCGGCGCGAGGGCCATGCCGCCACTGCCCTCGGCGTGAGCTAGGGACCCGACGCCCCGAGGTCGACGAGGGCGAGCCCGGACTGCCGATCGTGTCGCTTGCGCAGATGCACCGGCGACTCGGTAAGCACGAGCTCCAGGGTAGGCCGGATCGTCGCCTTCAGGAGATGCCCCGCCAGCGCGCTGCAGTCGCGGCGACCGAGCACGCAATGGACATGGATGGCGGGAGCACCATCGGGCCCGAGCGCGACGTCGCCGGCGAGCGAGGCAACCTCGACCTGCTCGGCAAACCTTCGCTCGATGTATTCCTTCCTCTCCCAGTCGAAGTAGCCGAGGGTCACATCGCAAAAGGCGCCGATCGCGGTGAACTGCGCGGCGGAAAGCCCTTCCTGCGCGGCGAACCGATCGAGCCGGTCCATCAGCTCGTCGCCGGTCTCGAAGATCAGCACGAAGGTGCGCTGACCATCCTCGTGCAGCAGTCTCGACTCCATGCCTGCCTCCGGCGTGTGCCCCGCGATCCAGTTCGACAGAGGCCAACGCGGCGTACCGGCCGGAGTTCCCGCTCGTTGGCGCCGTTCATGGTCCCCAACATGCCGTTCGAGGACAAGGACCTGGCGCTGCTGACGCCGATCGCGCTGGTGCAGATGATCGTGGCGACATCCTCGCGCCTGCCGGTCAGCTCGGTCGCGGAGCTGATCGCCTATGCCAAAGCCAATCCAGGCAAGGTGAACTACGGCTCGTCCGGACCCGGCGGCATCAGCCACCTCGCGGCCGAGCTGTTCAGGAGCGCCGCCGGCATCGACGTCGTGCACGTGCCCTATCGCGGCGCGGCGCCGGCGATTCAGGACCTGTTGGCGGGGCAGGTCCAGCTGGCGGTGCTCGACGTCTCGGTGCTGCTTCCGCACATCCGGTCCGGCGCCATCAAGCCGCTCGCGGCAACCAGCAGGACGCGCTCGGCCCTGCTGCCCGACGTGCCGACCACGACCGAGATCGGGCTGCCGACGGTGCTGTCCGACAACTGGTACGGGCTCGCCGCGCCTGCCGGCATCCCGAAGCCCATTCTCGACCGCATCCATGCCGCCGCCGTCGAGGTCCTTGCCACCCGGGACGCGGCCGAGCCGATGCTGGCGCAGGGCGCCGTGATCCGGCCGATGACGCCAGCCGAGTTCACCGACTTCGTTCGCCAGGAGCGTGAGAAATGGGGCCCCGTGGTCAAGGCGAGCGGCGCCAAGATGGAGTGAGGGCTGCATCACAGGTGCAAACCCGCACGCGCGATGATCGCCCTCTTCGCGGGGAGCGCGCCACTCCGAGCGTGTGGCTTTGTTCAACGTAGTCGCCCTTCTCCTGTCATCCTGCGTAAGGCGCGGTTTACCGCGCCGTAAGCGAAGGATCTCATTGCCAGAAATTCCAAAGTACACTTGTCCAAACGGCGATGAGGTCCTTCGCGCCGCTCAGGGCCCAGAAAAATCCGCAGTGGCGAACTCATCAGTCGCCAAAGAACGACGGTCGACAAAGTCACAGGCGATTCGTGGCGCTCTGCTCGTCGATCACACATCATATGAGCGCCACAGAGTGGCGCGCTCCCGGCTATGATTCGGTGTGTCATGTCACCCTGTCGCGGTCCGCAATGAAGTCGTAAGCTTCCCGCAGCAGGCCGGTCAGCCCGGTTCGGGGCTGCCGGGTACCAGTGACCATGAATCAGCAAGGGCGGTGGTGTCATCGATGCAGGCGTGGATCATCGACGCGAGCGAGATGGATGCCGAGGACATACTCAATTTCCGGTCGAACCTTCTCCATCCCAACCCGGAGATCAGGTCGTTCCTGAGGGCGGACAACAAGGCCACCACGATCGTCATCGCGCCCAAGGGCTTCGGCAAGACGCTGCTGCTCAAGGCCAAGCGGCTCTCAATCCAGGACAAGTACGCCCACATCCTGCCGAGCGGCGCCCTGGTCGAGAAGCCAAGCGGCCTGCCCAGCGTCATCCCGACCAGCGACTACGGCGACCTGCGCGACAGCGAGGGCTACTGGCGCTCGGTGTGGCTGCTGTCCTTCACCATCGCCGTCCTCAAGGCCACGCACTGGCGGCCGGGCCGCTCCAGCCGCGCGCTCGCCGCGATCCTGCAGGACGACAACCTGCTGTCGGTCTGGGAGATTTTCGACCACATCCTGTCGGCGCCGGTGAACACCTATCACCAGCTCAACAACGACTACAACGACGCCCTGCTGCCGGCCTTCCGGCGGCTGCACGAATCGACGGCGATCTTCGTCGACAACATCGACGAGTACTACGAAGGCATCCTGCGCGAGATGAATGCCGGCCGCGAGCGCCCGGCAGGCGGCCGCGTCAAGCGCAGCTTCTGGCATCTGGCGCAGTATGGCATCGCCGCCGCGGCGCGCGAGCTCAGCCACATCAACACTCACGTCAAGATCTACGTCTCGATCCGCAAGGAGGTCCTCCAGGGCATCATCGGCGACACCTATTTCGGCCAGCAGCTGCGCAGCAAGTCGCTGATCGTGAGCTACACCGACAGCGACCTGCTGGAGATCGTCCACAAGAACATCGCCCATTCCGACGCCGAGGATCTCGCCGATCCGCGCTCCAACGACCCGGCGACGGCGTTCTTCGGGCCGCTGAAGCGCGTCACCCATCCGACGACCGGCGACGAGGAGGAGGTGCTGGGCTTCTGGCTGCGCCATACGCTCGGCCGGCCGCGCGACGTCGTCTCGATCGGCAAGGCGATCGCCAGCATGCCGCCGGCAAACCGCAGCGAGCGCCGCGTCCGCGAGGCCGTGCGCGCCGAAGCCAAGACCATCGCGACGGCCTACTTCGCCGAGATGGCGCCGCACCTCGACGGCTTCGACTCCGACCTGCTGCTGCGGCTGATCGATCGCAACGTGCTCGCGCCGGACGACCTGACGCGCATCTCCGAGGCCTACGCCGCCGCCTGGATGGAAGCCTTCGGCGAGGCCGCGCCGCACACCGCGCATCCCTTCTGCGCCCTCTTCAAGCTGGGACTGCTGGGCTATGTCGGCCGCGACGCCGAATCGGGCGAGGACGTGCAGATCTTCCGCCTGCCCGGCGAGCACCCGCTCGACAACGTCCGGGTCCTGCCGCCGGCGCGCCTCTATCTCGTCCATCCGGCGCTCGACGACCTGGTCGCCGAGCGCAACCCGCAGTATTTCGAGAACCTGAACGACCGCAACGTCATCGGTCGCGGCCGCCGCTGGCTGCGCGAGCGCGTCATCCACTACGTGCTGAAGGGCGACGTCAGAGGCCATTCGGAGACCATGCGCGACGGGCTGCGCACCAAGGCCTTCGCCGCGGTGTTCGATGGCATCGTCTCGGCCTTCGGCTCGCGGCTGGCTCATGCCGAGCGCTCGCAGGGCGATTCGCTGCTGCTGATCGACGACAACCCGATCAAGCTTCTCCTGGCGGCGCGCAACATCCAGCGCGACCTCGGCCGATCGGAGTTCGCCTCGCAGCTCCGGTTCGCCGGCGATGCCGGTTTCGTCGAGATCGCCGTCGGGCCGCGCCAGGCCGAGCCCTACGGCATCGCGCTCCAGAACGCTGCCCGCCTGGAGCCCCATGTCGAGCCGACCGCCATCTACGTCACCGAGGAGTTCGTCCGGCATGTCACGGAGGACCGCGGCAATCACCTGCCTTTCGACTTCGTCCGCCTGGGCCCCGAGGACCTCCGGAACCTGCCGTGGCAGGACGGCCTGTTCGACATCTCCAAGGCCGGCGGCGAGCCCGCGATCCTGACCGCGGTCTACCGGGTCAATTTCCATCGAGCTCCATGATGACGCGCCGCGAGCGCGCCACGCCGTGGCGCTCTTGTCATGCTCCTCCCCAGCGAAGCTGGGGAGGAAAATGACAAGAGCACTATGGCTTGGCGCGCTCGCGGCTATGAGCACTGATTGGCAGGAGATGCCGTGACGACGTCAGAACCACCCCGCACCGTTCCCTTCCAGGGCCTGCGCGTCGTCGACGCGAGCCGCGTGCTCGCCGGGCCGTCGTGCGCCCAGTTGCTGGCCGACATGGGCGCGGACGTCATCAAGATCGAGAGCCGCGAGGGCGACGAGAACCGGCGCTGGCCGCCGCTCATGGCGAACGGCCTCAGCAGCAACTACGCCGCGGTCAACCGCGGCAAGCGGGCGATGACGCTCGACATGAAGGCGCCGCGCGCGACGGAAATCCTCGGCAAGCTGGTCGCGTCGGCCGACGTCTTCCTGCACAGCTTCCTGCCCAACACCGCCGAGCGCCTCGGCCTGCGCTACGAGACGATGCGCGCCACGAACCCGCGCCTGATCTTCTGCTCGATCTCGGGCTACGGCGCCGAGGGACCGCTCAGCAACAAGCCCGGCTACGACCTGATGGTGCAGGCCTTCGCCGGCCCGATGTCGGTCACCGGCTACGACGACGGCCCGCCGGTGCGCACCGGCGTCTCGTTCGTCGACATGGCGACCGGCCTCAGCGCCTACGGCGCGATCGTCACAGCGCTCTATGCCCGCCAGCACACCGGCCAGGGCACCTGGGTGCGCACGTCGCTGCTCGAGACGGCGGTGTCGATGCTGAGCTACCACGCCATCGCCTGGCTGCAGGCCGGCATCGTGCCGCGCAAGCAGGGCTCGGGCGGCGCCAACCAGGCGCCCTACCAGGCGTTCCGTTGCCAGGACGGCCACGTCCTGGTCGGCGCCCCCAACGACGCCGCCTGGCAGCGCCTGTGCACGGCGCTGGAGGACCCCGCCCTCGCCGCCGACCCGCGCTTCGCCACCAACGCCAGCCGCCTGCAGCATCGCGAGGTTCTGGTCGGGCTTCTCGAGGCGCACCTGGTGAAGCATCCCGGCGAGCACTGGAGCACCCTGCTCGAGCAGCACGGCGTCGCCGTCGCGCCGATTCAAAGCCTCGATCGCGTGTTGACTGGCGCCCAGGTCCTGGCCAACCGGATGGTCGTCGAGGCGCACGACTCGGACGACCGCGCCTGGCCGCTGCTCGGCACCCCGTTCAAGATCGGCGACAGCGGCACGGCGGCCGGATCGTCGCCGGCCCTGGGCGAGCACACCGACGAGATCCTGCGTGAGCTCGGCTACTCGGACGCCGATGTCGCGAGCCTGCGGCGCGACAGGGTCGTCTGAGCCTTCCTGTCATCCTGGGCGCAGCTCACGCGTCGTCCTGGGCGGAGCTACATGTCATCCTGAGCGCAGCGAAGGATCTCATCGCCGCCTGCCACGAGGCAAAAGATTCGTGGCCTTCCGTCATGGCTGCAGCGGTTCTGAAACTCCTGGCGGCAAGATCCTTCGCTGCGCTCAGGATGACAAGAGAGGACAAGTGAGCTGCGCTGTGGATGACAAGCGGGCTGCGCTGGGGATGACGAGTGGGTTGCGCTGCGGATGACGAGTGAGCTGCGCTCGGGGACGCGGGGCTCGACGCGGTTCAGCGCTTGCGCTTGTCGGAGACGATCACGCCTTCCTTGAGCACCAGCTGGAGCCGTCGCACGTTCTCGATGTCGTCGAGCGGGTTGCCGTCGACCACGATCAGGTCGGCGAGCTTGCCGACCTCGACGGTGCCCAGCTCCGCGCCCATGCCGCAGACGGCCGCGCCGTTGCGGGTCGCCGCGACCAGCGCCTGCCACGGCGTCGCGCCGTCACGCACCCACAGCCCCAGCTCGAGCAGCGCCGCCTCCTTGAGCGGCCGTATGTCCGACCCCAGCGCCATCCTGACGCCGGCCTTCAGCGCCTTCTCGAACCACATCCGGTGGACGTCCGAGGCGGCATCGGCGCGGCAGCACAGGTCGGGCGCCAGGTTGCGCCGCTCGACCCAGCCCAGCTCCCAATGATTGGTCGCCTGGTGGGGCGTGAGATGGCTGATGGCGAGCGTCGGCACGTACCAGGTATCGTGCGCGAGGAACAGCTCGATGCACTCGTCGTCCATGATGTAGCCGTGCTCGACGCTGTGCGCGCCGAGCCGGATCGCGTTCTTGACCGCCTCGGGATTGGTCGCGTGGGCCATCACCTTGAACTCGCGCAGATGGCAGATCTCGAAGGCCGCCTTCAGCTCGTCCTGCAGCAGGAAGGAGTTCTGATGCCGATCCCAGGCCGGCCCCATGATGCCGCCCGACAGGTTGAGCTTGATGTGGTCGACGCCGTTCTTCATCTGCTCGCGGATCGCCTTGACGAAGCCGTAGGGCCCGTTGCACTCGAGCGCGTGCCCCGACGTCAGGAAATGGCCGCCGGTCGTCGTCAGGAAGTGACCGGCGGCGAACAGGCGCGGGCCGACATGCTGGTCCGAGTCGAAGGCCCGCTTCCAGGCGACGTCCATGTAGCTGTGCGAGCCGGCGCAGCGCAGCCCGACGATGCCCGACTCGGTGAGCGCTGCCTGCAGGCGATGGCCGAACAGCGTGACCTGGTCGGCGAGCGGCATGTCGTCGACCGCGTAATAGTCGGGATGGATGTGGACGTCCCACAGGCCGGGCATCAGGCAGGCGCCCCGCAGGTCGATCACGGTGGCGTGGTGCCGTCGGTGCGGATCTCGCGGATGCGGCCGCCCTCGATCAGCACCGCGGCCCGCTCGACGGCCCGGGGCTGGACGCAATCGACGAGCGTCGCGTTCTCGAGAAGGGTGCGCATGGGGTCACGACCAGGTTGTTTCCCGGCAATGATGCCGATTTCGGCAGCGCATGTCTTCGGCTTGGCGAAGCCGGCTGGTCGGGGTTCCGAACGGCGATCCTCCGGCCGGCGGAACTGACGAGAGCGAGCGCCGGCGAGGGGCGACGGCAAGGCGCAAGGCACGGAGTGAAGGGTCGTGCATCGCTCGCCACCGCACGCAGCACGACCCTCGGATGCACGTTGTCGCGTCGGACAACCATCGCTAACATCGTGCCAGCAGGCGTCACATGGGGGAGACGGCATGGTTGGCTTCACCGCACCAGACAGCCGCTACGAGCCGCGCGCCGGATGGCGGCTGACGCTCGCCCAATGGGCAGAGCAGCACCCAGGTGCCCCGACGAGCTGGCAGCACCAGATCGGCGTCTACTGGCGCTGGCGGACCTTGGGCGGCCTGTCGCTCAGGGAGGCGTGGAGAGACCTGAACATGGATCCCGCCGTCGCGAGAACCGCGCTCGAGCCCTCGCCGGACAGTGGCCTGGTGCCGCCGGAGCTGATCAGCCGTCTGGTGGGGCGATCGCTGGCGACCAGCATCAACCCGGAAAGCACCGCCACCGTGAACATCACCCGGACACCGGAGACGGAGCTGCCGGACGCGGACAAGGTAGAGGATGGCTTCACGCCGCCGAGGGTCGAACTCTCGCGCCCCGCTCTCTATCAGCCACGTGCGGGGTGGAAGGGCAAGCTCGGCGCTCCCTTCAACGCGACGAGCTGGCTCGCCGACCTTCACATCTATTGGAGGAGAAGGACCGAAGGCCGCATGAAGGTGCAGGATGCCTGGGCGGACCTGAATTTGTCCCCGAACAATGCGGACTCGGCGCTCGAGAGGAACAACGAACATAGGGGCGCGATTCCGCCGGAGCTGATCGGCCGCGTGGTCATCCGGTCCGGCATGCCCAATATCACGCTTGCCGACATAGCGGCCATCGTCATCTATCCCGAGCGGAACATTTGAGTTGAAGGCAGCAGCAGCTGTGCGCTTCGCCTACCTGCGCGGCGGCGGCGGCGTGCTCGTGCAGCCGACGGTCGGGCAGTTCGTGCCGAACCCGCGCGCGTCGAGGATGCACGCCACCGCCGATTCACCGCGGTAGGGCATGCCGTAGCACACCGGGTCGGCGCCGCCGGCGCCGGGCACCAGTCTCGCGGGTTCTCGCCGCACGGCAGCGACTGGGCTGCCGCCGGCTGGGACGCTGCCATCAGGCAAGCGAGTGCCAGCGCCAGTGTCGCGGAAAGCAGGCCTGCTGCAGCCGCGGGAGATCTCATGACCGGCACCTGAAGCCCTTGTCGCCCGGCCGGGACGGCCTGCCGGAATGCGAACCGCCAGCAGCCCCGGTTGCGAACGATTTCTGTCATCCTACGCGACGCGAAGGATCCCGCCGCAAACGGTCGGGAAGAAGGAGCCCGCCGGGCTCTTTCGTGGCAACGGCCGGCGAGGTCCCTTCTTCAACGGCGCGGCAACCCGCGCCTTGGTCAGGACGACGGAACCACCAGGAGAGACTCTTCATGCGCATCCTCATCGTGTTGCTCGCCTTCACGGCGTTCAACCTGCTGACGCTGACGACCCCCGACTCGGCCAGGCAGAATCTCGCGGCCTGGACCACCCTGGCAGGGCGGCGGTAGCGGTGCTCTCTCGCAACTGGAGCATTTGTTTCGTGACAGTCTCCTGTCGGCTTAGCGGTCACCAGGCCGACGGAGCGCGGCGGATTCGGGCGCGAACGGCTGGCGCAGGCCGCGCCGCTCGAGCTCGGGCAGCACGTCGCGCGTGAAGCGCTGCAGGCCGTCGACGAAGTCGACCCAGGTGCACAGCACGCCGTCGAGGCCGGCTTCCGACAGCGCCTGCAGCTGGTCGGCGATCGCGGTCGCCGTCCCGACCAGGATGTTGCCGCCCGCCCCGGCAGCGAAGCGCATGCGGAACTCCTTCAGCTGGTCCGGCGCGACGATCTTCGTCTGCGCGCCGAGGCCGGCGGTCCAGGCGTCCAGGCTTTCGCTGTCCTCCCGCTCGACGGCGTAGTGCCGCAGGTAGGCTTCGGCTTCTTCCCGGGTGTCGCGCTGCACGACGGGACAGTAAGTCCACACTTGGACGTCGCGCCCGAACGCGCGAGCGGTGCGCTTGTATTCGTCGATCTGCTTGCGGCAGACCTCGGGATCCTCCGAGCGCAGGATGACGAAGCACATGTCGGCGTGCTCGCAGGCGAACCGCATGCCGCGGTCCGATCCGCCGGCATTCATGATCGGCGGGCGCGGGCGCTGGACGGGCTTGGGCATCGAGGCGCCGCGGCGCACCTCGTAGAAGGCGCCCTTGAAGTCGAATTCCTCGTGCTCCGACCACATCCTCTCGAGCACGGTCAGCCATTCCTCGAGGTGGTCGTAGCGCGCGTCGTGCTCCTTCAGCGGCGCGCCGAACATCTCGAGCTCGTGCTTGTTCCAGCCGCCGACGACGTTCAGCCCGAAGCGGCCGCCGGAGATGATGTCGATGGTGGCGCACTGCTTGGCGCAGGTGATGGGATGGATGGTGGGTGCATGCGACGTCGCGAACACCGCCGAGTAGCTGGTCGCCTGGGCGATGCCCGCGGCCCAGGTGAACGGGTCGAGCACGATGCCGCTCGCGTGGTCGGGACGGCCGGGGATGTAGCCCTTCCAGCGCGCGTAGGCGACGATCGCCTCGAAGCCCGCCCGGTCTGCCATCTGCGATGTCTGCACCGAGGCCTGCCAGGTCGGCCGGTAGGCCTCGGGAACCAGCGTCTGGGCGCCGCCCTTGCCGTTGGTCCCGAACACGCCGAGCTTCAGCCGGTTCGGCCCGAAGATGGGATTGCGCCCCGTCATGGAGAACTCAGGCGGTGCCGGCCATCAGCGCCGCCTGGTCCTCCGGCGCGTAGAAGAAGTCGCCCGGGCGGAAATCGTGGCCGAGATCGCCGAGCAGGCGGCGCTGGCGCGGCGTGCAGCGCTCGAACAGCGCAGCATAAGGCGTCCCGAAATCGTACGCCCGCATGAACATCTGGCAGTAGTTGTAGAGGATGGTCTTGCGCGGCTTGCCGGAGCGGTTGGGCGACGGGCCGTGCCAGATCGCGTGCGGGAAGACGTAGGCGTCGCCGGCCTTGCCGAGCAGCGGCACGGCGCCGGGCATCTGCGGGCTCGGGATGCGCTCGGCGCGTTCCGGGAACGGCCGCAGGTGGCTGCCGGGAAAGACGGTGAAGTTGCCGCTGTCGGGCTCGGTGACGTCGGTCAGCAGGTACATCACCTTCACGGCGAGCGGCCGGCTGGTCTCGCTGACGCGGATGCCGCGCTGGCCCTCGCCGCCGTCGGTGTGGGTGTAGCCGGGAAACGTCT
>LNFM01002784.1_pt1 | contig 52990 bp, 49 predicted proteins | sample 596031 | NCBI WGS metagenome assembly LNFM01 (sample SAMN04254537, study PRJNA301005) | activated carbon metagenome | isolation source: dual media filters at the Ann Arbor, Michigan drinking water treatment plant | place: USA: Ann Arbor | reverse complement strand
TGGCGCTGGTCATCATCAACATCGCCGACCTGATCTTCGCGGTGGACAGCGTGCCGGCGATCTTCGCCATCACGACCGACACCTTCATCGTCTATACGGCGAACATCATGGCGATCCTTGGCCTGCGAGCCCTGTACTTCGCGTTGGCGGCGATGGTGCATCGCTTCCACTACCTGAAGTACGCGCTTGCCCTGGTGCTCGTGTTCATCGGCGCGAAGATCTTCTGGAACAATCTCGTTGGAAAGATGGACCCGGCCATCTCGCTCGGCGTCACCCTGGCGCTGATCGCCGGCGGCATCGTCTACTCGCTGTGGAAGACCCGCAACGAGCCGCCGGTCGGCAGTGCGCTCGAGGCCGAGAAGGCCGCCGTCGAACGCGCAGGCTGAGCCAACAAAAAGGGCCGGCACCCCGCCCGGGGTACCGGCCCTTCCTCATTCGGCCTTTCTCAGATTTTCTTCGTCAGCTTCGCAGCGATCTCGAACATCTCCTCCGGCGCATAGTCCGGCGTGAAGGCGGAGGGTACGCCGACCAGCTGGTGGATCTTGCCACCCTCCGGCATGCCGGCCACCACTTCCAGCTCACCCGGCGGATCGCCTGGCAGCGCCATCTCGCCATTGCCCCAGATCGACGCCATCTCGGCGTAGTCATTCGGGCTGAAGCGATACAACCGGCGGTGCGAGCCCTCGGCCAGGTACTTCTGGCTTTCCGGGATATTGGCCAGCGGAATGTTTGGCGTCGGCAGCATCTTGTGGACGTCGACACCGGTCAGCTGCTGCAGCGCCAGCGCATAGGCATGCGCATGAACCGAGCCACGCACCAGCAGGTAGCCGCAGACCTCCCGCGCGGTCGGGTCCTTCACGGTCTCATAGACCCGCAGCTTGTGCAGCCGCGCACCGCATTCCAGGTGGAAATTGTGCAGGAGGTCGATCACCACATTGCCCGTGGTGGTGACCATGTCCGCGTTCCAGGACATGGAATTGCTGTTCACCGGCATCGCGCCGCCGCCATTGGAGGCGAAGCTGGCGAAGGACCGGATATCCTTCATGTCGGCAAACGGCGCGCCGGTGATGTCGCCGCCATCGCCGGTATCGTCACCCTCGCTGTCCGGGCCGGCGTTCAGCATGGCGACGCCGTTGCTCACCAGCTCCACATGGCCCAGTTCTTCGGCCGTGATGGCGGCGACCAGGCTGTAGAAGGGGCGCAGCTTGGCCTTGCTGCGGAAGTTGAAGCTCTGGAACATGTAGTTGCCGAGGGTGGACATCTCGCCGTACTTGCCGCCGAGCAGTTCCTGCAGGGCGGCTGCCTCGTTCGGGTCCTGCTTCTTGGGCGCGGGCAATTCGGTCTGCAACTTGTCGATGCGCAGGAACATGGGCTTGTCTCCCGTGTGGTATACCGGGTGAACGGCATCAGCCTCCGCCAGTTCTTTGCGTAACGCGTCGGATCCGCCTGGCGCCGCCCGCCTGGCCTCAGTGACCGTCTGAGAACACCGGACGGGTCGGCTCCGCGGCGCTTTTCCGGCGACGCCGGGCTTGCCGATGCAACCAGCATCGGCCGCATCCGGCGCCTTCCGGGGACGAAAAATCACCTGCGGATCCTCAGCCGCCGGCATTCTCAAACTGATGCGGTGGACGGCCCCTGAGCGGCATCGACGTGCCAGGCTCGCGGCTGTTGAGGGCTGTGAGCAGAGGAGCCGTCCGCTATGGAGATTACCACGATCGGCCTGGACATCGCCAAGCGCGTGTTTCAGGCGCATGGAGTTGACGCTGCTGGCCTCTGCGCGGGCACATGGCGGAATTTGGTATCGTGGCGCGGCAGGGGGTAGGCGGGGTGAGCGAGCTTCTGGCCGCCCTGCGCGGGCCGGGTATGGCGGGCCTGCCATCGCTCGCGAAGGAGGCGCTGCTCGGGCTCGCGGACGAGATCGAAGCCATCGAGCGACGGGCGGACGAGATCGAGGCGGCGATCCTGGTGTGGCACAAGGGCACCGAAGCCAGCCGCCGCCTGGCCACGGTGCCCGGCATCGGTCCGATCACCGCCTCGGCGCTCGTTGCCACCGTAGGGGAGGCGTCGAATTTCGCCTCGGCGCGCCACTTCGCCGCCTGGATCGGGCTCGTGCCGAAGCAAAACAGCACGGGCGGCAAGCCCCGCAGGGCGGTATCTCGAAAGCGGGGGATCGATACCTGCGCCGCCTTCTGGTGCTCGGCGCCTCGACCGTCATCCGCCACAACCGCACCAAGGCAGGCGAAGGCTGGCTCGCCAGCCTGATCGCGCGACGCCCGACCATGGTCGCCGCCGTCGCGCAGGCCAATAAGGCGGCGCGGATCGTCTGGGCGCTGCTGGCGCACGGCGGCAGCTACGACCCGCAACGCAGCGCTGCGCGGCCCGCCGTGGCCTGAGGATCGCAAGAGCTTCCCGCCGGAGATCGCCGCGACCGGCGGGCGCGTGAGGGCAAAGGTAGCGTGATGGCACATCGGTCGAACCCGAGGCCCGGCAGAACCCGTTGAGTGACTCGCGCCCCGAGCGCGCCAAACTGATTGGGAGCCAGGCCGCGGATTGCATCAGGGCCAGCGGTCATGAACCGCATCAACAGGCCGGACACATGACCGCACCCGACCGCGGCGCCAGATCGCCACTCAGCCCTTGCGTCGAAGGGGGCCGTCCACACAGGTCTCTCAGAGCCAGAGCCGGAAAACCACCTCGCCACGCAGGCTCAGGCCCATCGGTTGCCAGCCCCTGGCCCGGTAGAACCCCGTCGCCTTCGTCCCGCTGCCCGTCGAAAGGCAGGCCTGCCGGTGCCCCGCCTGCCGCAACTGCCCCATCGCGGCGTCGAGAAGACGGGTGCCATGGCCGCGGCCCTGGGCGGCGTCGAGCACGAACAGGGCCCAGACATGGCCCGTCTGGTGGTTGACGCAGGTGAAGCCCTGCACCGCCGCCTCGTCTTCCGAGACCAGGAAGATGGCGTGGTCGAGGTACCAGGCGAGTTCCTCATCCGTGACCAGGCTGGGGTCCGACAGGCGGTTCTCCGCGGTACCATGGCGGATTTCATGGATGCGCGGCAGGTCGGCGCGCGTCGCGGCACGCAGGCCGGGCGGCGTCATGGCGTGCGCCGCCAGCCGCTGCCCAGGCCGTGGGAGGTCACAGGCGCCTCAAGGGGGTGCGCCTCAGGGACGCCTTCAGGCATCCATGCGGATGCCGAGGCGCCGGATCATCCCGCCCCACCGATCCGTCTCCTCCGCCAGGAAGGCGGCGGCTTCCTCAGGGCCCGTGGCCATCACCTCGAAGCCCGCATTCTCCAGCCGCTGGCGGCCGGCCGGCTCGCGCAGGCCCTTCTGCGCCTCCGCCGCCAGGCGGGCGATGCGCTCCGGCGGCGTGTTCGCCGGCGCCACCATGATCTGCCAGCCATAGCTCTCGGCATTCGCCATGCCCTGTTCCGCCAGCGTCGGCACATCCGGCGTCAGCCGGAACCGGTCCCGGGAGGTCACGGCCAGAGCCCGGATGCTGCCATCCCGCACCTGACCCATCACGGCGGCGGTGGTCACCACCATCGCCTGGATGCGCCCGGCCACCAGGTCCAGCGTCGCATCCGGGAAGCCGCGATACGGCACATGCAGCATTTCCAGCCCACCGGCCTTGGCCATCAGATCGATCATGCCGAGATGCCCGCCCGAGCCGGGACCCACCGAGCCGAAGGCCAGCTTGCCCGGATTGGCCTTCACATGCGCCACGAAGCTGGCGAGGTCGGTGGCCGGCAGGTCCTTGTTCACCACCAGGAATTGCGGCCCGCGCACCAGCAGCGACACCGCCTTCAGGTCGCGCACCGGGTCATAGGGCAGGTTGGCGAACAGCGCCGGCGCGGTGGAGAGCGGGCCGTTGATCGACAGGCCGATGGTATGGCCATCCGTCGCCTTGGCCACCGCATCCGTGCCGATATTGCCGCCGGCGCCCGCGCGGTTCTCCACCACCACCGGCTGGCCGAGCACCGTCGCCAGATGCGCGGTCACCACGCGCCCGGTGAGGTCCGGGCTGGAGCCGGCCGGGAAGGGCACGATGAAGCGCACCGGCCGCTCCGGCCAGCCGGATTGGGCGCGGGCGGAAAGGATAGGCGCGGTGGCGAGGCTGGCGGCCAGCAGGCCGCGGCGGGTCAGGGTCATGGCGAATTCCTCAAGACTTGTTGGGGCGCAGGATGCCCGTTGCATGCGTGGGCGGAAAGACCTCGAAAGGCTTCAGCCGCCGGCGTAGCTGCGGCCGGCATGGATGAAGCCATGGGCCGGGAAGACGGTGCTGCCGAGGGCGTTGATCGGCGGATACCAGACCCGCACGCGCGACCAGTCATTGCCGGGCGAGACATCCACCACACGCTGGCCCGTCATGATCCGCCCGCGCGCCGCGCCGGTCGCCCAGTTGGCGTGGTCCACCAGGATCTCCCGCCGCCCGACCACGCGCGCGACCACGGCGACATGACCGGCCCGCATGCGCGGCGTGCGGCCGATGACCAGCACGCTGCCGGGCTGCGGCACCACGCCGCGGTCATACCGCCCGGCGGCGGCATTCCACCACTGCCAGGCATCGCCGGACAATCCGATACCGGACCGCGCACGGGCATAGGGCACGCAGGAAATCGGCTCACCGAGATGCGGCCGCAGCGGCGCCAGCGCGGCGGTCTGCCCGCCACCACAGGCCGCAAGCGTCAGCAACAGCAGCATGGCAAGGACGGCGCGCATGCCCCTGAATCTAGCAAGACCGCCGCGAGGAAGCGAGACGTTACGCCGCCCGTGCCGCCGGAACCGCCCGCATCCGCCCGCCCGGCAGCGCACCCGGAATCGCCGCCGCATAATCGGCGGCCGCCAGCAGCGCAGGCCAATCCACGCCTGTCGAAACCTCCATCCGCTGGAACAGCCAGGCGACGTCCTCGGTCGCCACATTGCCCGTGGCCCCCGGCGCGAAGGGGCAGCCACCCAACCCGCCCGCCGCACTGTCAAACACCCGGCACCCGGCCTCCCACGCCGCGGCGCAATTCGCGACGCCGAGGCCGTAGGTATCGTGGCCGTGGAAGGCGAAGCGCGGCCGGCCATCGGCATCCGGCCAGCTTCGGATGGCGTGCGCCAGGACCCTGCGCACCTGGTCCGGTGCGGCATTGCCGGTGGTGTCGCAGATGCTGATCTCGATGCCCTGGTCCAACGCCTGCACGCGCTCCACCCAATCCAGCGTGTCCTCCTCCGGCACCACGCCCTCGAAGGGGCAATGGAAGGCGCAGGACAGGTTGAAGCGCACCTTCATCCCCGCCGCCACCGCATCCGCCACGATGCCCGACAGGTCGAGAAAACTGTCCATCCGGCTGCGGTTCACATTGGCCTTGTTGTGGCTTTCCGTGACCGACATGAAGACGCCGACGCGATGCGCGCCGGCCGCCTTCGCCATCTCGAAGCCCCGCCGGTTCGGCGCCAGCACGGTGCATTCCAGCCCCGGCAGCGCCAGCGCCGCCTCCAGCACCGCGCCGGTATCCGCCATCTGCGGCACCGCCTTCGGGCTGACGAAGGACCCGATCTCCATCCGCCGCAGCCCGGCCGCATGCAGCCGGCGGACCAGTTCGATCTTGGTTTCCGTCGGCACGAAGGGGCCGATGGATTGCAGGCCGTCGCGCGGTGCGACTTCCGAGATCACGGCGCTATGCATCGCGGGTTTCTCCCAGCAATTCACCAAAGACATGGTCGTTGTGCGCGCCCACGGCAGGGGCCGTCCAGCGCACCATCTCCCGCGGCGTCACGCCATCGAAGCGGAAGGGCGCGGCGGGGTGCAGCAGGGTGGTGCCCATGAGCGGGTCCTCCACCTCCATCACCGTCTGGCGGGCGCGGAAATGCGGGTCCTCGGCGCAGTCGCGCATGTCATACAGGCGGGAGCACGGGATGTCGGCCGCCTCCAGCATCGCCTCGGCCTCCGCCGCCGGCAGCGTGCGGGTCCAGCGGCCGATCTCGGCATCGATCTCGGCCATGTTGGCGCAGCGTCCGCGGTTATCCGCGAAGCGCGGATCGGCACCCATCGCGTCATTGCCGATGACCTTGCACAGCCGCTTGAAGATCGGGTCCGAATTGCCCCCGATGCACAGCCACTTCCCATCCGCGCAGAGATAGGTGTTGGTCGGCGCCGCGGTCAAAATGGCGGACCCCGCCGGCTGCCGCACCGCCCCGGTCAGCCCGTATTCCGGCAGCATCCCCTCCATCAGGCTGAACACCGCGCCCACCAGGTCCACATCGATGATGCGGCCGCGCGCCTCCGGGTTGCCCTTGATGCCCCAGCAGGCCGCGGTCACGGCCAGCGCCGCGTACATGCCGGCCAGGTCGTCGCTGATCGAGACACCACAGCGCGGCGGCGGATGGTCCGTCACGCCCGGGGTTGCGGTCAGGTGGCGCAGCCCGCCCATCGCCTCCCCGATCGAGCCGAAGGCGGGCTTGTCCCGGTACGGGCCGTCCTGGCCGTAGCCGGAGACGCGGGCGATGATCAGCCGCGGATTGGCCTGGTGCAGCACCTCCGGCCCCAGCCCGATGCGCTCCAGGTAGCCAGGGCGGAAATTCTCCACCAGCGCATCGGCGCGGGCCACCAGCTTCAGGATGCGCGCGCGCCCCTCGGCGGATTTGAGATCCAGCGTGACCGACATCTTGTTGCGGCCATGGATGCTGAACCAGACGGGATGGCCGTTGTAGCGGCTGCCCCAGCCGCGGATCGGGTCGCCCTCCGGCGGCTCGATCTTGATGACCTCCGCACCCAGATCGGCCAGCAGCCGCGTGGCGAAGGGGCCGGCGATATAATGGCCGAGTTCCACCACCCGGAGGCCCGCCAGCGGCAAGCCGCCTTGCGGCATTCCATTCGCCCCATCCATGCCCGCCATCCCCTGCCAGTCGCGAGCATGGCTTACGGCAGCACCGGCTTCACGAAAAGGCCACGCTGTTCATCCCCGCGGCAAGGATCGGGAAACCATTCTGTGTGCATAACGGTTCTGGGGTTGCCGAGCTTCCGCACCCTGTCTCTCCCTCGGGATGCCGGCTGCCTCCCCCGATTTCGCCGGCATCCATAACTCGGCGGGGCCTCCCTCAGGGGGGTCCCGCCATTTCTTCGCCGCGCGCGAGGGAGGCGGCCAAAGCCGCGCCGGAGAGCAGCAAGCCCACGACGAACACCGCCGCGTGGCTGTCCGACGTCGCGGCGAACAGGGCGGCGAGCGCGAAGGCCACCGCCGCCTGCGCAATTGCGTAGCAGGCCGTTGCCCGGATCCAGATCACCCCGGCCTGCACCCCCGCCACCTCCCGCGCCGCGGCCAGCGTCACCGCCGTAGCGCCGATGCCGGCAAAGCCGCCGAGCGGCGCGGCCAGCAGCAGCGCCGGCCACCAGGGCACCAGGGCCAGCGCCAGCGCCAGCACCTGCACGCCGAGCCAGATCGGCAGCGCCCGCCGCCCGCCGATGCGCCCCGCGACGCGCCCGCCCAGCAGCGTGCCGGCCACCGCGCCGAGGCCGAACAGCACCCAGACCAGCGAGGCAGCCTCGATGGGCAGGCCACGGCCGCGCACGGCCAGATCCGCCAGATAGACCATCGGCGCCACCATGCCCGCGCCGGAAAGCGCATAGGCCAGCAGCAGCCGCAGCGCCCGCGGCACCGCCTGCGCCACCTCCGCCGCCGCCAGCGCCGGCGGGTTGGGCCAGTGTGGCCGCGCCGCCAGCCACAGCAGCCCGACCGCCAGCGCCAGCCCGGCCCAGGCGAAGGCCAGCCCGCCCCACAGCAGCAGCGGCACCAGCAGCCCGGCCGCCGCCACGCCACTGCCGGCACCCGCCATCACCACGCCGGAGGCCATACTGCGCCGGTCCGGCGCCACGCTGGCCTGGGCGGCCGGCCCGGCGAGTGCCATCAGCACCCCGCCCGCCGCCCCGGCCAGACCGCGCCACAGCACGAACCACCACAGCCCGCCCTGCACCGCGCAGGCGGCGAAGGCCAGCAGCGCCAGCACCATGCCCGCATCCAGCGCCCGCGGCACGCCAAGCCGTGCCGCCAGCCCGCGCCCGCCCAGCACCCCGGCCAGATACCCGGTGAGATTGGCCGCCCCCAGCAGCCCGGCCCCGCCGCCATCCACCCAGCCGGCCCCGACCATGGCCGGGAACAGCGGCACATAGGCGAAGCGGGCCAGGCCGATGCCGGCAAACACCGTCGCCGACGCGGCCAGAGCTGGCCGCCAGAAACTCATGCCACCGGCGCGGCCAGGGTCGGGCTTGGCGCCTGGACGCCGGCCGGCAGCCGCAGCGTCACGCGCAGGCCGGGCGGGGCATGGCCCGGATTGCTGTCCGCCAATTCAACCTCCCCGCCATGCAGCGCCACCACGGCGCGAACCAGGGACAGGCCCAGGCCGGAGCCGGGGGTGGTGCGTGCCGCATCGGTGCGGAAGAAGCGTTCCCCCACCCGGACGCGGTCCGCCACCGCCAGGCCCGGCCCGTCATCGGCCACGCTGATCTCCACCAGCCCGCCCTGTGCCTGTGCGTCCAGCAACACCCGGCCGCCCGCCGGATTGAACTTCAGCGCATTGTCCAGAAGGTTCGCCACCGCCTGCAACAGCAGGTCGCGGTCCCCCACCATGACCAGCGTATCGGGCAGCGTGCCCTCCAGCGCCTGGCCGCTGGCTTCCGCCGCCGCGCCATACAGCTCCACCACATCGGCCAGCATCGGCACCAGGTCGAAGGGCGCGAAGGCGGCGCGGCGGGCGCCGGCCTCCACCTCCGCGATGCGGAGCACCGCCTTGAAGACGCGGGCAATGTCATCGAGGTCGGTGATGCCCTGTTCCACCGCGGCCCGCAGCGCCGCCTCATCCGCCGCCGCGCCGAGGCTTTCCTCCAGCTTGGCACGGGCGCGGGCGATCGGGGTGCGGAGGTCATGCGCGATGGCGTCGGACACGCCGCGCACCCCCTCCATCAACTGCGCGATACGGTCCAGCATGGCGTTCATCGTCATGCCCAGCCGGTCGAACTCATCCTGGCGGTCCGACAGTGGCACGCGGCGGGACAGGTCGCCGCCGCTGATCGCCGCCGCCGTGCCATAGACCGGCGCCAGCCGGTCCTCCAGCGCACGGCGCAGCAGCCAGGCGCCGAGCACCGCGATCAGGGCGGAGGAGGCGGCGGCCCAGGCGATGCCCTCGCTCAGCAGCGCGCGCAGCCGCAGCTTTTCCGCCACGTCGCGGCCGACCAGCAGGCGGTAGCCCTGGCCGAGATCCACCCGCAGCAGCCGCGCCTCGCTCTCCCCGCCATCGCGCTGCAGCGCCATGCGGATCCAGGGCGCATCGGCATCGGCCTGCGGCGGCCATTCGGCCAGATTGCCGGCCAGGATGCGGCGATCCGGCGCGACCAGCAGGTACAGCACCTCATTCTGCACATCGAGCGCCTGGCGATCGCCGATGGCGGCGATAAGGCCGGACAGGCCCGAAATCATCCGCCGCTCGGACAGCGCCACCGCATCGGCGCGGATCGCGGCATCGGTCTGCCGGTCCAGCGCGCCGGCGGTGTTCCACCACAGCACCACCGCGGCCGCGGTCGCCGCCGCAGCGAACAGTGCCGTGAACAGCAGCGCGAAGCGGCCGGAGGCGCTCCGCAACAGGCCGATCAGCGGCAGTTCCGCGAGGTTGGGGGTCATGCGGGCGACCGGGCGGTCAGGCCGGCGCCAGCTCAGGCCTGGGCCACTTCAAGCCTGGGCCCGGATCATGTAGCCGGCATTCCGCACGGTATGGATCAGCGGCTTGTCGAAGCCCTTGTCCAGCTTGTGCCGCAGCCGGCTGACATGCACGTCGATCACATTGGTCTGCGGGTCGAAATGATAGTCCCACACCTTCTCCAGCAGCATGGTGCGGGTGACCACCTGGCCGGCATGGCGCATCAGGTGCTCCAGCAGGCGGAATTCGCGCGGCTGCACCTCGATCTTGCGGCCGGCGCGGGTCACGGTGCGGGACAGCAGGTCCAGCTCCAGATCCGCCACCTTCAGCCGCGTGGTCGGCACCTCGGCGGAGGGGCGGCGGCCCAGCGCCTCCACCCGCGCCAGCAACTCGGCGAAGGCGAAGGGTTTTGTGAGATAGTCGTCGCCGCCGGCCTTGAGGCCCTTCACCCGCTCATCCACCGCGGTCAGCGCGGAGAGGAACAGGACGGGGCAGCGATTGCCCTGGCCGCGCAGGGTCTCGACCAGCCGCACGCCATCCACTCCGCCGGGCAGCATGCGGTCCAGCACCAGCACGTCGAACCCCTCCGACGCCGCCAGGAACAGGCCGTCCCGGCCATTGGCGGCGTGTTCCACCGTATGCCCTGCCTCCTGCAGCCCCTTCTTCACGAAACGGGCGACTTCGGCGTCGTCCTCCACCAGCAGGATCCGCATGGGTATTCCAGTGCAATGCGCAAGAGTATCACAATAGGACGGGATGCCGCGCCGCGTCACCTGCCGCCGGATGCGGATCAGGCATGGCCCTGCCGCGGCACCCCTACCCCTGGGGCTGCACCGGCCGCCGCCCGACCTGCACCGGCAGATCCATCGGTCGCCCGCCGCGGATGATGGAAAGCCGCACCGTCTGCCCGGGCGGCACGGCGGCGATGCCGCGCACCAGCGCCCGGCTGGTATCCACCGCCGTGCCGTTGATGGCCAGCACCTGGTCGCCCTGCCGCAGCCCGGCGCGGGACGCCGGGCTGCCGCGTTCCACCCCCGCCACCAGCACGCCGGCCGCCGCCGCGCCGCGCCGCAACTGGCCGGGCTCCGCCGCATCGGCATCCTGCACCGAGACCCCGAGCCAGCCCCGTTCCACCCGGCCGCTGCTGCGAAGCTGGTCGATCACGCCGCGCGCCAGGTCCGACGGCACCGCGAAGCCGATGCCGGCGGAGGCGCCGGAGGGCGAATAGATGGCCGTGTTGATGCCAATGACCTCGCCCGCCATGTTGAACAGCGGCCCGCCGGAATTGCCCGGGTTGATCGGCGCATCGGTCTGGATGAAGTCGTCGAACGGCCCCGCCCCGATCTCCCGCCCCCGCGCCGAGACGATGCCGGAGGTGATGGACCCGCCGAGGCCGAAGGGGTTGCCCGCCGCCAGCACCCAGTTGCCCACCCGCAGCGCGGCGGAGCTGCCCCAGTCCAGCGCCGGCAGCGCACCCCGCGCCTCGATCCGCAGCAAGGCGAGGTCGGTCAGCTCATCCATGCCGACCAGGCGGGCGGCGTATTCCTGCCCGTTCTGGAAGGTCACCTGCACCCGGCTGGCATTGCCGATCACATGGTTGTTGGTCACCAGCAGGCCGGAGGGATCGATGACGAAGCCCGACCCCGCACCCATCACCTGCTGGCCCCGGCCGCGCAGCCTGTCGCGGAAATAGCGCTCGAAGGGCGTGCCGCGCAGCTCCGGCGGGATCTCGGCGCGGGCCTCGGAGGTGACGGAGATGCTGACCACGGCGGGCAGCACGCGGTCCGCCAGATCCGCGAAATCCGGCAAGGCAAGCAACGCGCCCCGCTGCGCCTGGGCGGGCGGCGCGGCGCAGCCGAACAGCGGCAGCAGGGCAAGGCCGGCGAAGGCGCGGCGGGGAAGCGCGTTTGGCATGCGGACTCCGGGGCAAGGGGGCGCGGGTGACCCGACATATGGCGCGCCGCCAAGCGGGCGCCATGCCGTGGCGGACGTCAAGGTGCGCGGGGCGGCGGCGGTTCCGCGGCCCAGGGTTCCTCCGGCCAGGGGTGGCGCGGGTAGCGGCCACGCATGTCGCGCCGCACATCCGCCCAGGCACCGCGCCAGAAGCCGGCCAGGTCCCCGGTGATGGCCATCGGCCGCTGCGCCGGGGACAGCAGCGAAACCTGCAGCGGCACGCGGCCACCAGCCAGTGGCGGCAGGCGTTCCAGACCGAACAGGTGCTGCGCGCGAGCCTCCAGCGTCGGTACCTCCCGGTCGTAGTCGATGGCCGCCGACCTTCCGGCAGGCAGGTCCAGCCGGGGCGGCAAAGCGGCATCCAGCCGCCGCTGCTGGTCCCAGGGCAGCAGGCCGCGCAGCACCGCGACCAGGTCCAGCGCCTTCGCCTCCGCCAGCCTGGTGCGGCCATTCAGATGCGGCGCGAGCCAATCCGCCGCGGTCGCGACCAGGGCCGCGTCGGTCAGGTCGGGCCAGGCCTCTCCCTCGGCCTGGCGCATCCAGCCGATGCGGGCGCGCAGCTGCTTCGCGGCGTTGGACCAGTCGAGGTCGCGCAGCCCGCGTTCCGCCACGGCGGCGGCCAGCGCGGCGGCAATGGCGGCCGGGTCGGCGCTGGGCTGGGCGTGATCCTCCAGCACCAGCGGGCCGAACATCAGGCGGCGGCGGGCGAGTACGGCGCCGGCGCGGGCATCGAAGGCTGCGCCTTCGACCCAGCGCAGCCGGTCCGGGAAGCGCGCTTCCAGCGCGGCGCGATCCAGCGGCGCGGCCATCCGGATGCGCGCCTCCGTGCCCTGCAATTCGAGGTCCGCGACCGCCAGCAGCGGGGCGCGGGACAGCGGATCGGTCGCGCCGAGGCGGGCGCCCTGCCCCGATGCCAGCCGGAAGGCGCCATCCATGCTGCCGCGCCTGGCGGCGATGCGGTCCGGAAACCCCGCCGCCAGCAGCGGCCCGGCGGCGCCACCCGGCAACGCGGAGCCATGCAGCTTCAGCCGCCGCCGATGCAGGGCGCCTGCGCGGCGGATGCGCTGGATGGTGGGGCGGTCCGCATCCCGGTGGTCGCCGCCATGCAGCAATTCCAGGCGCAGGTTGATGTCGGAGGGCTGGTCGCGGCCCCGGATCGGGTCCCGTTCCTCCAGCAGCGCGGCGAGGTCGGCGGCCAGCGCCTTCTCGCCTTCATCGACCGCCGCCAGCAGCATGCGCGCGAGGCGGGGGTGGGTGCCCATGCGGGCCATGGATTGGCCCATCGCGGTGATGCGCCCCGCGCCATCCAGCGCATCCAGGTCCCGCAGCAGCGCCCGCGCCGCGGCCAGCGCACCGGCCGGTGGCGCATCGAGAAAGGGCAGGTCGGCCGGCGCGGCGCCCCAGGCGGCGCAATCCAGCGCCAGGCCCGAAAGCTCCGCCTCCAGGATTTCGGGCCGGTCCTGCAGGGGCAGGCCACGATGCAGCGCCTCTGACCACAGGCGGATCGCAACGCCCGGCGCGGTACGCCCGGCACGTCCGGCGCGCTGGTCCGCCGCCGCCCGGCTGATCCGCACCGTCGCCAGCCGCGCGAGGCCCGAGGCCGGGTCCAGCCGCGGCGTGCGGCGGAAGCCGCCATCCACCACGATCCGCACGCCCGGCACGGTCAGCGAGGTCTCGGCGATGGAGGTCGCCAGCACCACCTTGCGGCGGTCGGAGGGGTTCAGCGCCCGGTCCTGCTCGGCCGGCGGCATCTCGCCATGCAGCGGCAGCACCTCCGCATCGATCCCCGAAAGCCGTTCGGCGGTGCGGCGGATCTCCCCCCAGCCGGGCAGGAAGGCCAGCACATCGCCCGGATGCGCCCGCAGCGCGTCGCGGATCGCGCCCGCCATCGCCTCCGGCAGGTCGCGCGCCTCCTTCAGGTCGCGCAGCCGGTGCTCCACCTGAACCGGGAAGGCGCGGCCGAGGGATTCGATCAGCGGGCAATCGCCCAACAACCCGACAAAGCGGGACACGTCGAGCGTGGCGGACATCGCCAGCAGCCGCAGCTCCGGCCGCAACGCCCGCTGCATGTCGAGGCAGAAGGCCAGCGCCAGGTCGGTATCCAGGTTGCGCTCATGCGCCTCGTCGAACAGCACCGCGGCGACGCCATCGAGGCCCGGGTCCGATTGCAGCCGGCGCACCAGCAGCCCCTCCGTCACCACCTCCACCCGCGTGCGGTCGGACACCATGCGATCCAGCCGCGTCGCGAGCCCGATGGTGCCGCCGGGCTGCCCCTCCCCGATCAGGTCGGCCATGCGGCGTGCGGCGGCGCGGGCGGCGACGCGGCGCGGCTCCAGCACCAGGATCTTGCCGCCCTGCGCCCAGGGCTCCTCCATCAGCGCGAGCGGCGCCAGCGTGGTCTTGCCGGCGCCGGGCGGGGCGACCAGCACGGCGTTGGAGCCCTCGCGGAGCGCCGCCATCAGGCGCGGCAGGGCTTCGGTGACGGGCAGTTCGGGGAGCATCATCGCCGCCTGCCTACGCCGACCCGGGCCGGAAGTCACATGCGCCGATTGCCGGGTGCGCCGGCGCCTCCTAGCGTTGTGCGAACCCCGGCCAAGGACCGCACCCGATGAAGCTGCCCAGCCACAGCCGCTACGCGCCCAGCGCCATCCTGACGCGCCCGACCTATCGCTGGCCCAATGGCGCCAGCCTGGCCGTGGTGGTCTGCAACAACATCGAGCATTTCGCCTATCGCGCCGGCCTCGGCAGCGACAGCGCGCAGCCCAATGCGCCGCAATCCTTCCGCAACTACGCCTGGCGCGACTACGGCAATCGCGTCGGGTTGTGGAACATGCTGGAGATGCTGGACGAGCTGGAGATCCCCAGCGCCCACAACGTCAACAGCGCGGCGCTGGATTACATGCCGGAGATCACGGCGGCACTGCTGAAGCGCGGCGACGAATTCATTGGCCATGGCCGCAGCAACGCCGAACGGCAGGACATGTTATGGGAGGAGGATGAGCGCCGGCTGATCGTCGAAACCCGTGATGCCATCACACGCCATGCCGGCACGGCGCCCACCGGCTGGCTCGGCCCGTATCTCGCGCAGAGCCACGTCACGCTCGACCTGCTGCGGGAGGAAGGGTTCACCTACATGATGGACCTGCCGGCCGATGACCAGCCCTTCTGGATGGCGACGCGCGCCGGGCCGATCCTGTCCGTGCCCTATTCGATCGAGCTGAACGACAGCCCGGCCATGGTGTTCCGCCAGCATAGCGGCCGCGAATTCGCTGACATGATCGTGGACCAGTTCGACGAGATGCTGGAGCAATCGGCGCGCCGCCCGCTGGTCTGCAGCATTGTGCTGCACACCTTCGTCGTCGGCCAACCCTTCCGGCTGCGCCCGCTGCGCGCCGCGCTGCGCCACATCCTGGGCCACCGCGACCGCATCTGGCTGTGCCGGCCGGGCGAGCTTGCGGCCCATGTCGCCAGCCTGCCGCGTGGCGTGGTGCCGGGTTCGGAGATGCTGGGCGATCAGCAGCATTTCAAGTCGGGCGGGCCCGCCTGACGACCCGGAAATGCGGAAGCGCTGTGGTCGCTAAAGCTGCGCCGTCGCCTGGATTTCCGCTTCCGCGATAAACTGGAAGCGGTCGCCGTGGAAGCGCACGAAGCCGCATAGCGCCGGCACGCCGGAGGCCAGGCGGTAGACATGCTCGCTTTCCAGCACGGGCGCGCCGCGCTTCACGTTCAACAGCCGGGCAATCCGCGCATCGGCCGCCACGCTGCGGACGACCAGGCGCATGCGGTCCGGCGTCTCGCCGATGGCGGCGCGCAGCAGGGCGTGGACCGGATGGCGCTCCAGCATCCGCGTGGTGATCCGGCGCGCGAAATCGGCGGGCAGGTAGCGCAGCTCATGCGCGAAGGCTTCCCCATCCAGCAGGCGCAGGCGTCCCACCATTTCCACCTCCGCCCCCTCCGGCAGCGACAGCGCCTGCCGGATCTCGGGCGGCGCCAGCATGGCGCGGCGGTCGAGCAGGGCGAAGGAGGTGCGCTTGCGCGCATTGCGTGCCTGATTTTCGAAGGCGAGGCTGAGATTGTGATCCAGCCGCCGAGGCGCGACGAAGGTGCCCCGCCCGCGGCCGCGCGTGATCAGGCCGAGGCTGGCAAGCTGCGCCATCGCCTGTCGGACGGTGGGCCGGCTGATGCCGAAATGCGCCATGCATTCCGATTCGGTGGGCAAGGATTGCCCGACCAGCGCATCCTGCCCCTGCGCGAGAAGGGCGGCGAAACGTTCTGCGAGCTGCCTGTAGAGCGGCACGGTACCGTCGGGGTTCAGTGGCGCGATCCGGTTCAGCACGAAGGCGCGCGTGGTGCCGCGGGTTCCGGCGGGCGTCGGCATGGCAGGAAGGTTTGGTGCTGCGCCCATGGCCCGGCGGGTGGATGGGGTCACACTGTGGGTTCCTGAGGCGTCACCTGAGTAACAATAGGCGCTGTCACGCTCTGGGGGAATATGCTGATCTGGATTCGCGTGTAATGCAGCCATTCCAGGCACAATAGATTTATGGCTGGCTTGGTTCTGCGCGCGGACGTACACTTAAGAGTATTGATTCTCAAAAATCATGCCGCGCCAAGGCGTCCTTTGATTCGAAACCGTCAAGCGTACAACTTGCATGGAAGTGCCGGAGACTGCCTCAGATGCAGTTTGCACGGATGAAGGCCGCGAGGTCTCTGTCGAAGCGCGCCGGCTCCTCCAGGAAGGGCGCGTGGCCGCTTTCCTCATACAGGCGCAACTCGGCGCCCGGCAGAAGCTGCGCGATATGCCGGCCGGCCACCGGCAGCAGCACCTGGTCCTGCACGCCATGGATCACCAGCGCCGGCACATCGAGGCTCGGCAGCAGATCGTCATGGTCCACCTGCCAGCCCATCATCGCGCCGCGCACCGCGGGCGGCGTCATGCCGTTGGTGAGGTCCATCAGCCGTTGCAGATCGGGCGGCAACGGCGCGGCGGTGCAGGCATGGATGAAGCGCAGCGTGGCCTCCGCCGCCACCGCCATGTCGGCGGAGGCCATCGCCGCCTGGATCGGGCCGGTGGTGCCGCGGAAGCGCGCGGCATCGGGCACGCCGCCCTTGCTGATGGCGCCGACGAAGACCAGCCCGCCCAGATCCGCCACGCCATGCCGCCGCGCCACCGCGCCCAGTATGCGCCCGCCGAAGGACCAGCCGACCAGCACGGGCCGGTGCAGTTGCAAGGCGGCGATCACCGCCGCCACGTCATCCGCCCAGAGATCGGCGCTGCGATAGGCCTCGGCCTCCGCGGGCTTTTCCGAATGGCCATGGCCGCGCAGATCGAACGCCACCAGCCGGAATTCCTGCGCCAGCGCGCCGGTGAATTGCCGCGTCCAGCACAGGGCGGCCTGGGAGAAGCCGTGGATGAACAGGATCGGCGGGCCATCCGCGCGGCCGCCCTCCACCACCGCCAGCTGCACCCCGCCCGCCCCGGTGACGCGGCGCGTGGTGGCGCCGCCGAGCCAGTCAGACATGCGCGACAGCCAGGGCCGATTCGGGAATCTCGTCGCCGAGCAATTCGGGGTCCGCATAGCCGCGCACCGCCGCCAGGTGATGCGCGGCATCCTCCACGAACAGCGACCGTGCGATCGCCTCCGCCAGGCGCCGCGCGCCATCGCCGACGCCGGGGATGTCGCCGCTGATCAGGCCGAGGCTGGCGATGGCGCCGATGGCGAAGGCGTGCACCCGCTCGATCCAGGGCAGCGCGCCGCCGTTGCGCTGCTGGAATTCGAAGCCCGGGCCGAGATAGGGGTACAGCGCGAATTCGCCGAGCCCGCCGGGCGGTTGCAGCACGTCCGACCACAGCTTCACGCTGGGCGCCAGATCCGCCAGTTCCGGCCGCAGCGACAGGTCGATGGCGAAGCCGGTGCCGAGGATCAGCATGGCCACGCGCATGTCCCCCTGCGGCAGGCGCAGCGTGACACCCTCCGCATCCTCCGCCGCGGACAGCACGGGCGTTTGCAGATGCAGGTGGAAGCCGGGCTGGCGGGCCAGGCGTTGCAGCGATTCGCGCGGCGGCGCCACGGCACCCTCGAAGGCCGCCTTCAGCACCTCCAGCCGCGCCGCGTCATCAAGGCCCGGCAGGCCGTGGGTGAAGCCGGCATGCACCATGGACTTGAAGCGGTTCAGCACCGGCAGCCGGGCGCGCCGCACCAGCAGATGCACCTCCGCCGCGCCATGCTCCAGCGCCGTCGCGGCATTGTCCACGGCCGAGGCGCTGGCGCCCACCACCGCCACGCGCTGCCCGGCGAGCGCCGTGAAATCCACCGCGTCGCGGCTGTGGCGGATGCGCGGGCCGGGGTTGGCCGGCGCCCAATCCGGCAGGCGCGGCCCGCCCAGCCCGTCGCGCCCGGTGGCGAGCACCAGGCGGCGCGCCAGCACCACGCCGGCGCCCTGCGTCTCCACCGCCACCAGCCCGTCCCGGCCGCGGCGGATGCGCGTGGCGGTCACGCCATTGGTGACCGGCAGCGCCAGCACGCGGCGCAGCCAGACCAGGTAGTCCTGCCACATCTCGCGCGGGATCTTGCCCAGCGCCTGCCAGCCCTCCTCGCCGTGCTGCGCCGTGTACCAGGCGCGGAAGGTCAGCGCGGGAATGTCCTGCGCCGGCCCCACCAGGTGCTTCGGGGATCGCAGCGTCTGCATGCGGGCATAGGTCACCCACGGGCCTTCCCGCCCCGCCGGCGCCGCATCGAGCACCCGGTGGCGGGTGATGCCCAGCCGCGTCAGCGCGAAGCTGGCGGACAGGCCGAGCATGCCGCCGCCGAGCACCAGCACGTCCAGCGCCCCATCCGGCCGCGGCGGCACCCAGTTCGCCGGCGGCAGGTTCAGCATGGCGAGGTCCTGGCGCAGGCGGGATTCGAGCAGGTCCAGCGACAAGGCGAATTCTCCGGGTAGGCGGGGGGGCGGGGCCTTGCCGCACATAACGCAACGCCGGGCTTCCACCTGTCCAGCCTCAGCCGCCGGTTATGCGAAAATGGCATCGCAAATATATCCGTCCACATGCGGGGCGGCGGGATGCGAGCGCTTTCAGAACCCTGCCCGCCATCCTGCAGGCCGCGCGCCAGCCAGACCGCCGAAACGGCGTTTTGCAAGGCAGAGTTGTTCTTGATTTGTTCGAACTGCTCGGCCATCGTCGCGCCGATGCAGCCCGCCCAGACCATACCACCGGACCAGTCTCCCCCAGACCAGGCCCAGCTAGACCAGGCCCCGCTAGACCAGGCTACCGTCCTGGCCGCCCTGCGTGCCCGGGTGGCGCGGCTGGAAGGGCTGGGCCGCACCCGGCATGGGATGGATCCGGTGCCGGTCGCCGCGGGCATCCCCCTGCCCGGCGGCGGCCTGGCGCGGGCGGCAATGCATGAGGTGGCGGCCATCTCCCCCGGTGCGGCGGCCGCCTTCTGCGCCGTGCTGCTGGCGCGCAGCGGCGGCACCGTGCTGTGGATCGCCAGCGGTGGCAGCGAAGGTCTGCAGGCCTGGCCCCCCGGCCTCGCCCGCTGCGGCCTGTCGCCGGCCAACCTGGTGCTGGTGCGGGCGGAACGCTGGGCCGATGCGCTCTGGGCGATGGAGGAAGCGCTGCGCTGCCCCGCCGTCACCGGCGCGCTGCTGGCGGCGGAGGATAGCGCGCGGCTGGACCTGACCGCGACTCGCCGCCTGCAACTGGCGGCCGAGACCGGCGGCGCGCTGGGCCTGCTGCTGCGGCCGGATGCACCGAATCCGGACCCGAGTGCCGCGGCCAGCCATTGGCGCGTCGGGCCGCTGCCCTCCGGTGGCGGCGGGCATGGGCTGGAGGATCCGCGCTGGCAACTGGAATTGCTGCGCGCCCGCGGCGGCCGGCCGGGCGGCCCCTGGGCGGTCACCTGGCGGGCGGCCTCCGGCGCGCTGGATCTGGAGGATGAGGCGGAGGCGCCGATCGCGGATATGCCGGTTGTGGAGACGCGGCGCGGCCGGCGCGGCCGATGATATCCAGTCGCGTCCAGACGCGGCGCTTCCTGGCGCTGCACCTGCCGGACCTCGCCACCGCGCGCATCCGCCGGGCGGAGCCGGGCCTGGGGGACGCGCCGCTCGCCACCTGGGAGACCAGCGGCAGCCGGCGCCTGCTGGTGGCGGTGGATGCGGCGGCGGCCTCGCGCGGCCTGGCGCCCGGCCAGGCGCTGGCGGATGCCCAGGCCATCACGCCCGATTTGCTGCTGCGCCCGGCGGACCGGGCGGGTGATGCGCGCGCGCTGCACGGCCTGGCGCTATGGGCCCGGCGCTACACGCCGCTGGCGGCGATTGACCATGCGCCGCTGGCGGCGACCGACCCGCCGCAGGGGCTGATCCTCGACATCACCGGCTGCGACCATCTTTTCGGTGGCGAGGCCGCGCTGCTGGGCGATGCGCTGGACCGGCTGCGGCACAACGGCCTTGCCGTGCAGGGCGCCGTGGCCGGGGCGGCGGCCACCGCGGCGGCGCTGGCCCGGGCGCGCGCCGATGCGCCCATCGCGGTCTCCGGCATCGAGGCGGCACTGGCCGCGCCCCTGCCGCTCGGCCCGGCGCTGCGGCTGGACGCGGCGACGCTGGAGGCGCTGGCCCGGCTCGGCCTGCGCCGGGTGGGGGATCTGCTGGACCAGCCGCGCGGCCCGCTGGCGCGGCGTTTCGGCAAGGCACTGCTGGATGGCCTGGATGCCGTCACCGGCCGCCGCCCGCACGCCATCCAGCCGGTGCGGCCACCGCCGGAGCTGGTCGAGTCGCTCGACCTGCTGGAACCGCTGATCACCCGCCCCGCCATCGATGCCGCGCTGGACAGGCTGCTGGCCGGGCTCTGCACCAAGCTGCGCCTGGCGGGGCTGGGCGCACGGCGGCTGGCGCTGCTGGCCTGGCGGGTGGATGGGGCGGTGCAGGAGGTGGCGATCGGCACCGGCCTGCCCAGCCGCGACCCCGCGCATCTGCGGCGCCTGTTCGCGGAGGGGCTGGGCGGGCTGCAACCCGATCTCGGCTTCGAGCGCATGGCGCTGGAGGCGCGCGCGACGGACCGCATGGAAACCGGCGCCCAGACAAGCCTCGGTCTCGGCGCGCGGCAGGACCGGATGGCGCTGGCGGAATTGCTGGACCGGCTCGGCCAGCGGCTGCGGGTGCAGCGCGTGGCGCCGGTGGCGAGCCATTGGCCGGAGCGCAGCGTCGCCGCGCTGGACCCGCAGGCGGTGCCGCCGCCCCCGCCGCCCGGCTGGTCCCGGCCGGAACAGCCATTGCTGCGCCTGCGCCGCCCGAAACCGCTGGAGGTGGTGGCCCTGCTGCCGGATGCCCCACCCGCCAGCCTGCGCTGGCGCGGTGCCTCGCAACGAGTACTGGCCGCGGAGGGGCCGCTGCGGCTGGAGCCGGAATGGTGGCGCGCCAGGCCTGGCGCGGAACGGCGCGACGCCTACCGGGTGGAGCTGCCCTGCGGCACGCGGCTGCTGGTGTGCCGCGGCGGGGCCTCCGGCTGGCGGCTGCATGGCTACCTGCCGTGACGGCGTATGCGGAGCTTGCGGCGCGGTCGCATTTCTCCTTCCTCGACGGCGCCTCCCACCCGGCGGAGCTGGCGCAGACGGCGGCGGCGCTGGGGCTGGCGGGGCTGGGGCTGTGCGACACCAACAGCCTGGCCGGCGTGGTGCGCGGGCATGTCGCGGCGAAGCAGGCCGGGCTGCGCTTCGCGGTTGGCTGCCGGCTGGTGCTGAGTGATGGCAGCGCCTGGCATGCCTGGCCGACCGATCGCGCCAGCTATGGCCGACTGACCACGTTGCTGTCGCAGGGTCGCATGGCCGCGCCGAAGGGCGAATGCCAGTTGACGCGCGAAGATCTTTTCGCCGCCGCCGAGGGTTTCGTGCTGGCCGCGATTCCGCAGGCGGCGTTCGATGGCCGGCAATGGCGCGCCGATGCGGCGGCGCTGCGCGACCGGCTGGCCCTGCCGCTGCTGCTCGCCGCTTCCTGCCCCTATCTCGGCCGCGACCAGCAGCGTCTGGATGAGCTCGGAAAAATCGCGGGCGATGCGCTGCTGGCGACCGGCGACATCCGCTACCACCACCCGGACCGTCGCCGCCTGGCCGATGTGCTCTCCGCCATCCGCCTGCGGACCACCGTCGATGCGCTGGGCCATGACGCGGAGCCGAATGGCGAGCGCCACATCAAGCCGCCCGCCGAAATGGCGCGGCTTTTCGCGCGGCATCCGCAGGCGCTGGCCAATACGCTGCGCGTGCTGGACGCCACGGCCGGCTTCTCCCTCGACCAGCTCCGCTACGAATACCCCGAGGAAGTGCTGGAGCCAGGCCGCACGGCGCAGCAGACGCTGGAAGCCCGCGTGGCGGCGGCGCTGGCGGCGCAGCCGCATGGTGTCACCGCCAATCTGCGCGACCGCGTGGCGCATGAGCTGGAGCTGATCGGACGCCTCGGCTACGCGCCCTATTTCCTGACGGTGCATGAGATCGTCGCCTTCGCGAGGCGGGAGAAGATTCTCTGCCAGGGGCGCGGCTCGGCGGCGAATTCCAGCGTCTGCTACGTGCTCGGCATCACCGCCGTCGATCCCGACAAGCACGACCTGCTGTTCGAACGCTTCGTCTCCGCCAGCCGCGGCGAGCCGCCCGATATCGACATCGATTTCGAGCATGAGCGGCGGGAGGAGGTGATCCAGCATCTGTACGAACGCTACGGCCGCCACCGCGCCGCGATCTGCGCCACCATCATCCGCTACCGCGCCCGCAGCGCGATCCGTGAGGTGGGCCGCGCGATGGGGCTGACGGAGGATGTGACCGCGCGCCTGGCGAAGGCCAGCTGGGGACCGGGGCGGGAAATCGGTTTGCAGGAACTGGCGGAAAGTGAAGGCCTGGACACATCCGACCCGCGGCTCGCCATGACGCTGGAGCTGGCGGAGGAATTGCAGGATGTGCCACGCCATGCGGCCACCCATGTCGGCGGCTTCGTCATCACCCGCGGCCCGCTGACGGAACTCGCCGTCGTCACCAATGCGGCGATGGAAGACCGCACGGTGCTGGAATGGGACAAGGACGATATCGAGGCGCTGGGCATCCTGAAGGTGGATGTGCTGGGCTTGGGCATGCTGTCCTGCATCCGCCGCGCCTTCGGCCTGATGCGGGACCATCTGCGGCTGGACCACACGCTGGCCTCGCTGCCGAAGGACTGCGGGGAAACCTACGCCATGCTGCGCCGCGCGGATTCGGTGGGCGTGTTCCAGGTGGAAAGCCGCGCGCAGATGAACATGCTGCCGCGGCTGAAGCCCGAGAAATTCTACGACCTGGTGGTGCAGGTGGCGATCGTGCGGCCGGGGCCGATCCAGGGCGACATGGTGCATCCCTATCTCCGCCGCCGGCAGGGCATCGAGCAGCCCGAATACCCCTCCCCCGGCCCGGAGCATCCGCAGGATGAGTTACGAAAAGTGCTGGAGAAGACGCTGGGCGTGCCGCTGTTCCAGGAACAGGCGATGAAGCTCGCCATCGTCGCCGCCGGATTTTCGCCCGACGAGGCCGATCTGCTGCGGCGCTCCATGGCGACCTTCAAGATGACGGGCGGCGTCTCGAAGTATCGCGACCGGCTGGTGCAGGGCATGGTGCAGCGCGGCTACAAGGCGGAATTCGCCGAGCGGGTGTTTAGCCAGATCGAGGGTTTCGGCAGCTACGGCTTCCCCGAAAGCCACGCCGCCAGCTTCGCGCATCTGGTCTATGCCTCGAGCTGGATCAAATGCCACCACCCGGCCGTCTTCGCCTGCGCGCTGCTGAACAGCCAGCCCATGGGCTTCTACGCCCCGGCGCAGATCGTGCGCGATGCGCGGGAACACGCCGTGGAGATCCGCCCCGTCGATGTCAATGCCAGCGACTGGGATTGCACGCTGGAGCCGGGCGCGAACGCCCTCGCGCTGCGCCTCGGCATGCGGCTGGTGACCGGGCTGGCGAAGGAAGAAGCGCAAGCGATCGTCGCGGCGCGGGAGGCGCGCAACGGCGCGCCCTTCACCTCGGTGGAGGACCTCGCCTGGCGCAGCGGCGCCGGCAAGCGGGCGCTGGTCAACCTCGCCGCCGCGGATGCCTTCGCGGGCGCGGGGCTGGTACGGCGCGATGCGGCTTGGGAGGCGCGCGGCGTACCATCCGGCCCGCGCGACCTGCCGCTATTCGCCATCGCACAGGATTCCGTCGCCGCCGCGCTGACCGATGAGGCACCGCTGCTGGCCGAACCCGCGCCGCGCCTGCCCGCGCATACGGCGGGTGAGGCGGTGGTGGGCGATTACCTCGCAACCGGGCTGACGCTGCGCCAGCACCCGCTGGCGCTGCTGCGCCCGGACCTCGCCGCGCGCGGCTGCGACGATACGCAACGCCTGGCCACCGCGCGGGCCGGCACGCGGCTGCGCCTGCCAGGCCTGGTGCTGATGCGCCAGCGGCCGGGCTCGGCCAAGGGCGTGGTGTTCCTGACCATCGAGGATGAGTTCGGCAACGCCAATATCGTGGTGTTCCAGGACATCTCCACCCGCGACCGCGCCGCCCTGGTCGCCGGCCGCCTGCTGCTGGTGGAAGGCGTGCTGGAGCGGGAGGATACGCATGCGGAGGTGCCCATCCTGCACGTCATCGCCCGCCGCCTGGTCGATTGGTCCGCGCTGCTGGACAGCCTGCCGCAACGCGAAGGCAGCTCCGCCTGGGCCGAACGCACGCTGGGCCGCGCCGATGAGGTGCGGCGGCCCGATCCCGGCGCCCGCGCGCCGAAGCGCACCCGCCTGCCGCCCAGCCGCGATTTTCGATGACGTCGCACCCCGCCGGCCCGCAGCGGCCTTGTGGCCCCGCCGCGCCAGGGGGAAACTGACCCGCGACGGTGCCCGGCAGAGGCGCCCCAATCGGGAGAGATCAAGGCCATGAAACGCCGCACCATCCTGCAGGCCGCCGCCGCGGCGCCGCTGCTCGCCGCCCCCACCACGCTGCGCGCCCAGAACTTCACCCAGACCGTCCGCCTGGTCGTTCCCTTCAATCCGGGCGGCACCAGCGACATCCTGGCCCGGCTGATCGCCCCCTCGCTCGGCCAGAAGATCGGCCAGTCCGTGGTGGTGGAGAATCGCGCCGGGGCCGGCGGCAATATCGGCGCCGACCTCGTCGCGAAAAGCCGGCCGGATGGGCACAGCCTGGTGCTGCTGGACATCTCCGTCCTCGCCACCAACCCGCATCTGTTCCCGCGCCTGCCCTTCGACAGCCTGCGCGATCTGGCGCCGGTGCAGATGGTGGTCTACGCGCCCTATATCCTGGCGGTGAACAACCAGTTGCCGGTGCAGAACGCGCAGGAACTGGCCGCCTATGCCAAGGCCAATCCGGGCGTCCTGAACGCCGCCAATTCCGGCACCGGCACGCTGACCCATCTGGTCGCCGCCTCGCTGGCCAATGCCTGGGGCGGGGAGGTCACCCATATCCCCTATCGCGGCGGCGCGCCGGCCCTCGCCTCGCTGATCTCGAACGAGGCCAATCTCACCATGGCCGGCGCCACCCAATCCATGCCCTTCGTGGTGAACAACCAGATGCGCGGCATCGCGGTGACCGGCAGCAAGCGCCTGCCCACGCTGCCCAACCTGCCGACCTTCGAGGAACTCGGCTGGCCGGAGCCGCAATCCGGCACCTGGCAGGGCATCCTGGCGCAGGGCAACACCCCCGCCCCCATGGTCGCGCGGCTGGAGCGGGAGATCGCCGAGGTGCTGGCGGAGCCCAACATCGTCCGCCGCATCGGCGAACTGGGCGGGGAGGTCCGTGCCGAGGGCGCCGCCACCTTCCGCCGCATCCTGACCGAGCAGACCGAGAGCTACGGCCGCATCATCCGCGCCAACAACATCCGGATCGAGTGATGCAAGCCACGCGCCTGCATGTGCAGGTCAACTCCGCCTCCTCCCTCGCCGCCGCCTTCACCGAGGCGCGGATCCGTGGCGGCCTGGCGGGCCAGGTGACCCTGAGCTTCGGGCAGACGCCCGAGGCGCTGGAAGCCGGGCTGGCGGAGGCGGAGGTGCTGCTGCTGGTGGGCCAGGCGCCGCTGCACGACCTGCCACGCCGCGCGCCAGCCCTGCGCTGGATCAGCTACACCAGCGCCGGCGTGGAATGGCTGCTGCAGGCCGGCCTGCCCGGGGCGGTCACGCTGACCAATGCCAGCGGCACGCATATTCCGAAGGCAGCGGAATTCACGCTGCTATCCGTGCTGATGCTGAGCAACCGGATGCCGCACTTCGCCACCGTCCAGCGCGACCGCCGCTGGTCGCCGAAGCCGGCCGGGACGGTGGCGGGCAGGACGGCGCTGATCCTCGGCATGGGGGCGCTCGGCGGCGCCGCGGCGCAGGCGCTGGCCGGCCAGGGCCTGCGCATCGTCGGCAACAGCCATTCCGGCCGGCCGCACCCGGCCGTGGCGGTGATGACGCGCGGCGCGGATTTCCGCGCGCATCTGCCGGAGACGGATTTCCTGGTGATCACCCTGCCGCTGACGCCCGCCACCCATGGGCTGATCGGCGCGGCGGAGCTGGACCTGCTGCCGCCGCATGCCGGCGTGGTCAATATCGGCCGCGGCGAGATCCTGGATGCCGACGCCCTGGCCGCCAGGCTGCGCGACGGCAGGCTGGCCGGCGCGGTGCTGGATGCGCTGCCGCAGGAACCGCTGCCGCCCGAAAGCCCGCTCTGGGACACGCCCAACCTGGTCATCACCCCGCATTGCGGCCTGTATGACCCGGATGACTACGCGCCGCGCTGCCTGGAGGCCTTCTTCGCCAATCTGGCGCGATTCCAGGCGGGGCAGGCGCTGCACCAGGTGGTGGACCCGGTGCGCGGCTACTGACCCCGCGCTGGCCACCATCTTGCATCCCGCAGCGGCACGGGCCGACCTTCCCGCCCGACCGGAGCCGTGCATGACCGACGCTGCCACCCCGCTTCTGCTCACCCCCTATGCATTGCGTGGCGTCACCCTGCGCAATCGCATCGTGGTCTCGCCCATGTCGCAATACCGCTCCGACCCCGGCGGCATCCCAGGCGACTGGCATCTGGTGCATCTCGGCAAATTCGCGCTCGGCGGCGCCGGGCTGGTGTTCTGCGAGGAAACCAGCGTCTCCGAACGCTCCCGCAAGACCTATGACTGCCCGGGCATCTACACCGACGAACAGGCCCGCGCCTGGCGCCGCATCACGGATTTCCTGCGCGCCAATGGCAGCGCCAGCGCCATGCAGATCGGCCATGCCGGCCGCAAGGTCGCCACCCGCGCGCCCTGGGACGGTTTTTCGCCACTTACCGCCGAAGACGCCGCCAAGGGCCGCCCGCCCTGGTCCGGCCTCGCCCCCAGCCCGATCCCGTTCAAGCCCGGCGCCATGGTGCCGAAGGAAATGGATGCGGAGGACATCCGCCACGTCATCCAGCTCCACGCCGATGCCGCGCGCCGCGCCGATGATGCCGGCTTCGACATCCTCGAAATCCACGCCGCCCATGGCTACATCATCCAGCAATTCCTCTCGCCCATCACCAACCATCGCACCGACGCCTATGGCGGCGACCGCGACGGGCGGATGCGCTTCGGCCTGGAACTGGTGGAGGCCGTGCGCGCCGCCTGGCCCGCCGACAAACCCCTGCTGATCCGCCTTTCCTGCGTCGATGGCCGCGGCGGCGGCTGGCACATGGAGGACACGCTCGCTTTCGCCCAGGCGCTGAAGCCGCGCGGCATCGACCTGATCGACTGCTCCTCCGGCGGCATCGAGGGCCCGCTGACCCTCGCCGTGGTGCCCCGCGTGCCAGGCTACCACGTGCCCTTCGCCGCGGAGATCCTGCGCGAGACCGGCATCCCCACCATGGCCGTCGGCCTCATCACCGATGCCCACCAGGCCGAATCCTACCTCCAGGACGGCGCCTGCCACCTCATCGCCCTGGCGCGGGAGATGATGTGGAACCCCAACTGGCCGACCCACGCAGCCCAGGCCCTCGGCCAGACCCCCCTGCCCCTGATGCCCCCCTCCTACGCCTGGTGGCTCGAACGCCGCGACGAGGTCCGGCGCCGCTTCCCAACCGGGCAGGAGACGGCTGCGGAGTAGGGCGGGGGAGCGTGGGCGATTGCAGGGGGAGCGCTGTTCCCCCTGCACCCCCATGCCAGCGCCCCCCGGCCTATCCCCGCAGGCGTCGCTCCTCCGCGCTCGGCAGGAAGCGGCCGTCGAAGATTTCGCCGTTGGGCGGTGCGGCGGCCAGGCCGAAGCCGTCCTTCACCAGGGCGATGGTCTCCGTGAGCCTGGCGTCGGAGAGGGTGCCAAGGCCGTCGGCCCGGGTGCGGGACGTGATCATCAGCCCGTCGCGCAGGAAGGCGATGCGTTCGGCTTCGATGGATTCCTCCAACAGGGGAAATTGCTGCTTGAGCTCGGTGGCCGCCTTGCCGGGTTCGGCCATCACCTCGTGCCAGCAGCGGGTGGTCGCGACGAGGAAGCGGCGCAGGGCGTCGGGTTTTTCGGCGATGAAGCTGCGGCTGGCGAGAATGGCGTTGCCGGGGAAATCCATGCCGTGTTCGCCGTAGCGCAGGCTGCGGATATCCTCCGGCTTCACGCCATTCGCCTTGAGATTGAAGAAAACCGTGTAGTCGAAGCCGGTCACGGCATCGACCTGGCGGGTCAGCAGCATCTGGTCGCGCAGCGCCGGTGTCACCTGCTGGAGGCGCATCCGTTCCATGGCGATGCCGTTGATCCGGCAGAAGGCCGGAAACATGCGTGACGCACCGTCGGAGGGGCCCTGCCCGATGGTCTTGCCGGCGAGATCGGTGGGCTTCTCGATGCCGGAATGAGCCAGGCTCATGATCGCCTGGGGTGAGCTGTCATGCACCGGCATGACCACCTTCGGCGCCGCGGTCGGGTTGCGGGCGAAGAACTCGATGAGGGTGGCGATGTCGCCGCTGCCCATCTGGTAATTGCCGGAGGCGACGCGGGTGATGGCGTCGCCGGAGCCGGAGGAACCATCGATGGTCACATCGAGCCCGGCCTCCCGGTAGTAGCCGCGGGACAGGGCCAGCAGATAGCCGGCGGTGCCGCCATCCGGGCGGAAGTTCAGCACGAAGCGGATGCGTTCACGGCCCTGGGCACGGGTGACAGCCGGGCTCGCGAGCAGGGTCGCGGATGCGCCCAGCAGCGCACGACGCGTGATGATCATCATGATTCTCCGGGCTGATACTGCCGGAGACGGGCTAGCAAGTCCGATGCCAAAGGGGTCCGGGTGCAAAATCGTCCCCGCAAGGGGGCTCCAGGCGGGCCGGCGCAGGCAAATCGGCGCGCATAGGAGGAGAGATTGGGCAATCCGAATGCAATTTGCCAGAAATTCTCGGGAATCCTGGACACAGTTCGCTTCCCGCGTTGAAGCCGGGCGTTGGCCGACTATACTGACCGTCAGGCCGGTGCGGGCCGCTCCACCTCCCCGGGCTCGAATCCACGAGACGGCGGGGCCGGACGTGTCCGCGGCCGAACAGGCGAGTCCAGAGATGACCAACACGCACGACTGGCGGCGAGACCGCAAAGCCCGCAGCAAGCGGGGCTTCGACGACGATATGCCCCAGGAGGGCGGATGGGCCGCGCCGCCCACGCCCAGTTACGCCCCCTCGGCGGCGCCGCGGCGGTCCTCCGCCCCGGTGGCGTCGGGGCCGGACGTCAGCGCGGTGGTCAAGCGCTTCGACCCGGAGCGGGGCTTCGGCTTCGTCGCGGTCGATGGTGGTGGCGGCGACGCCTTCCTGCACATCAGCGTCCTGCAGCGCGCCGGTGCCGATACGGTGGCGCCGGGCACCAAGCTGCGCGTGCGCGTCGGCCAGGGCGAACGTGGTCCGCAGGTGGCCGAGGTGCTCGAGGTCGGGCCGGTGGGTGAGGTTCCGGCCTCCCCCCCGCGCGGCGCCATGGGCGGCGCCGGTCCTCGCCCCGCCCCTGGTGGCGGTGCGGGCTTCCGCGCCCCGCCGCCGCCCGGCTCGGGCGAGGAGATGCAGGGCACGGTGAAGTGGTACAGCGCCGAAAAGGGCTTCGGCTTCGTCACGCCGAGCGACGGCGGCAAGGATGTGTTCGTCCACGCCACGGCGCTGGAGCGCAGCGGGCTGCGGCCGCTGACCGAGGGCCAGGCCGTGACGCTGCGCGTGGTGCAGGGCAAGAAGGGGCCGGAAGCGGCCTCCGTCACCACGGCCTGACCTTTCTCAAAGGTCGATACCAGGGCGGCAACCGCAGGGTTGCCGCCTTTTTTCATGCCGTGCGCCAGGTGGACGGGCCGCGCGAAGGCCGATAGGCAGGCGCCAGAGGCGGCCATCCGAGCCGCCGGATGGGGAGACCTCCGCATGTTCCTGCGCCGCCGCGGCCTGATGGCCGCCGCCCTGACCCTCTCGGCCCCGGCCCTTTTGCGCCCGGCTTTCGGGCAAGCCTGGCCGGACCGGCCCGTCCGCATCATCGTGCCCTTCCCGCCCGGTGGCTCGAACGACATCATCGCCCGCCAGTTGGCGGAGGCGCTGCGCGAGATCCTGGGCCAACCGGTGCTGGTGGAGAACCGCGCCGGGGCGGGCGGCAATGTCGGCGCGGACAGCGTGGCGAAGGCCGCGCCGGACGGGCTGACGCTGCTGCTGGCCGCCCCCGGCCCGCTGGCGATCAACGAGCATCTGTTCCGCAGCATCCCCTTCAACCCGCAGCGGGATTTCGCGCCGGTGGCGCTGGTGGCCACGGTGCCGATCGTGCTGATGGTGACCAAGGGGCTGGCCGTGCAGTCGGTGGCGGAACTGGTGGCGATGGCGAAGCGCGAGCCGGGCAGGCTGGCCTTCGGTTCCTCCGGCAATGGCAGCACCAACCATCTGGCGGGGGAGCTGCTGAAGGCGCAGGCGGGGATCGACATCGTCCACGTGCCCTATCGCGGCGCCGCGCCGGCGATGACGGATCTGGTCGGCGGCCAGATCCAGATGATGTTCGACAACATGCCCGCGGCGCTGCCGCAGGTGCGTGGCGGCCAGGTGCGCGGCCTGGCGGTGGCCGGCGCGACGCGGGCGGAGGCGCTGCCCGACCTGCCCACCGTCGCCGAGTCGGGCGTGCCGGGCTTCGAGGCGGAAGCCTGGTTCGGCCTGGTGGCCCCCGCCGCCACGCCGGATGCGGCACTGACCCGGCTGCGGGAGGCCTGTAGTGCCGCACTGGCCAACCCCGCGCTGCGGGCCCGCTTCGCGCAGGGTGGCGCGCAGCCCGGCACCCGGCTGGGCGATGATTTCGGCCGCTTCCTGGGGACGGAGCGGGAGAAATGGGGCCGGGTGGTCGCGGCCTCCGGCGCCACGGTGAACTGAGCCGCGGAGGGCGGACGCATATGGTGGGTTTTCGCCGAATGCAAGTCACCTAAGCCCTTGTGCGAACAGGGCCTCACGGCCTAGTTACATGATCATGACGACCAGCGGGCGCGCCCTTCTGATCGTGGTCGTGGTCTGTGCGGGCCTCGCCACATTCCTTGCCAGCCGGTTCGTGACTCACGGGCCGGACGGGGATGCGGCGCCACGCCCGGTCGTCGCCGCCGAGCCGCGGCCCGCGCCAATGCAGGCGGCGGTGGCCCCGGCGGTGCCCGCGCAGCCGGGCCCGGTACCGCCGGCCCCAGGGGCCACCTCGCCCCTCCAGCCACCGCGTGCGGCACCCACCACGCCGGCGCCAACACAGATCGCACCGGTTCAGGCCGCGCCCAACCAGGCCGCGCCAGCCCAGACCGCGCCAGCCCAGACCTCGCCAGCCCAGGCGGCACCGAGCCAGGCCGCACCGATCCCAAGCGCACCGATCCCAAGCGCACCGATCCCAAGCGCACCGGCCGTAGCTGCACCGGCCGTAGCTGCACCGGCCGCAGTTGCATCGGCCGCAGTTGCATCGGCCCCAGCAGCATCGGTCCCAACAGCGCCGGAGCCGCCGCGCTTCGACGTGGTGCGGGTCGGGGCAAGGGGCGGCGTGGTCGTGGCAGGCCGCGCCGCGGCGGGGTCGGAGGTGATCCTGCTGGAGGATGGTCGCGAGGTTGGCCGCGCGCGCGCCGATGCCCGGGGCGAGTGGGTAATCCTGCCCTCCGACCCGCTGCGCCCGGGTCCGTACCAGTTCTCGCTCCGCGCCCGTATCGGCGGGGTGGAGATCGCCGGTCCGGATGTGGTGCTCGTCGTGGTGCCCGATCCCGCGACCGCGCTTGCCGAGGCCGCCACGCGGGATGCGGCGGCGCGCGCGGCGGCACAGGCGGAGGCGACGGCCCGCGCAGCCGAGGAAACCCGTCGGCTCGACGCGCTGGAGGCCGAGCGCCTGGCCGCCGCCACGCGCACCGGGGCTGAAGCTCAACTGGCTGCGCAGTTGGCCCTGCAGGCGGAAGCGGAGCGACAGGAGCGCGCCGCGCAACGCACCGCTGCCGAACGCGCGCTCCGTCAGGCCGCCGATGCCCAGGCCGTGGCCGAAGCGCGTGAAGCCACCGCACGGGCGACCGCCGAGCGTGAGGAACGCGCAGCACGGACCGCCGCCACGGAAACCCAGCCGGAGAGCCAGGCGCGCGCCGAAGCCGCTGAGGCCGCCCATCGCCAGGCCATCCAGACCGCTGCCACCGAGGCCGCGGCCGAGGCGCAGCGCCGCATGGACGCGGCCCGTCTGGCGGCGCAGGAGGCCACCCTTGCCGCGGAGGCGGCGGAACAGGCGCAGGCCGTCCGCCGGGATGCCGCCGAACGGGATGCGTTGGCCCAGGATGCGCTGACCGAGGTCCAGGCAGCCCGCGCCGAAGCAACCAGGGTCGCGGCCGCGCGGCCCGAGCCCTCGCCAGCGGTGCCGGCCGCGCCAGCCCAGGCGCTGGTGGTCCTGGTGCCGCCGGCCGATGCGGCGCCGGCCCGGGTGCTCCAGGGCGGCGCCGCGACCCATGCGCTGGGGTTGGAGGTCGTGGATTACGACGATGCCGGCAGCATCCGTTTTGCCGGCACGGCTGTGCCGGGCGCCTCGATCCGCATCTATGTCGATGATCGCCATGCCGGCGATGCCGAGGCCGATGCCGAGGGCCGCTGGTCCCTGGCGCCGCAATACGAGCTGACGGTGGGGCGGCATCGCCTGCGGGTCGACCAGCTTGCCGCCAATGGCGCGGTCGCCGCGCGCATCGAGCTGCCCTTCCAGCGCGACCGGCTGCCGGCGGACAGCGTCGCCGAGGGCCGCGTGGTGGTGCAGCCGGGCAATAACCTGTGGCGCCTGGCGCGCGCCGCCTATGGCCGCGGCATCCGCTACACGGTGATCTTCGAAGCCAACCGGGACCAGATCCGCAACCCGAACCTGATCTTCCCGGGTCAGGTCTTCAATATTCCCTCAGCCGCCGGTCCCTCTGGCACCGGGGATGCCGCCATCCCGGCCGATTCCAGCCGGTCCAGATAGGGGTCGAGCGCCAGGGCGAACCGCACCATGGCGCTGACCAGCGCGATGGCGGTGGTATCGCCCTGCAGGTTCACATCCACCTCCAGCCGCACCCGGTGGTCGGGCATCAGGCGCAGCCGCCAGCCATCCGGCAGATCGCCGGGCATGGCGCCAAGCGCCGCGAAGGCGCCCGGCCGCGCCATTGGCTGTTCGGCCGTATAGGGCACCGCACCCGCCTGCGCGGCCAGGCTGATCTGGCCTTCGGAAAGGGTGGCGACACATCCGCGGCCGCGCCAGGCGAAGCGCATCGCGGCGTCGCGGACCGGCCTCAGGGAACCGTCATTGCCGACCAGGAAAGGTCCGTGCGGGAGCTGCTGCATGGATGCATCTTGTCCGCGAAGGATGAACATACCATAAGCGCCCCATGAGCCTCATCTCCAGTATCCGTCTTGTCGTCGCCAAGCCGCATCCGGCCGGGCGCCCCTTCATCATCGGCGGTGCCGCCGTGGCCGTGGTCGGCGGCCTGCTGCTCGGCGAATGGCTGTTCTGGCCCGGGGTGATCTTCACCCTGTTCTGCCTGTACTTCTTCCGCGATCCGGACCGGGTGCCGCCGACGCGCGGCAATGTGGTGCTGGCACCGGCCGATGGCATCGTGGTGATGGCCGGGCCGGCCGTGCCGCCGGTGGAGCTCGGCCTGGGGGATGCGCCGCGCTACCGGATCTGCATCTTCCTGTCCGTGCTGGACGTGCATGTGAACCGCATGCCGGTGGATGGCGTTGTCACCCGCATATCCTACCGCAGCGGGGCCTTCCTGAATGCCAGCCTGGACAAGGCGAGCGTCGACAATGAACGCAACGCCCTGGCGATCCGCATGACGGATGGCCGGGATATCGCGGTGGTGCAGATCGCGGGGCTGATCGCGCGGCGCATCCTGTGCAACGTGCGCGAAGGCGACCAGGTGCAGGCGGGCGACCGCTTCGGCATCATCCGCTTCGGCAGCCGGACCGATGTGTACCTGCCCGAGGGCTCCCGCCCCCTGGCCTCGGTCGGCCAGTTGATGATCGGCGGCGAGACGGTGGTGGCGGAGCTGCTGCCGGTGGCCCCGTCCGCATGAGCGAGACGCCGGAGGGAACACCGCCGCGGCTCGCGCGGCTGCATCGCCTGCGCCGCCGCACCCGGCCGCGCTTCGAGGGGCTGTCCTTCAACCGGCTGATCCCGAATATCCTGACCATGCTGGGCCTGTGTGCCGGGCTGGTCGCGATCCGCGCCGCGATCGAGGACCGCTTCGCCCTCGCCGCCGCGCTGATCGTGGTGGCGGCGGTGATCGATGGGTTGGATGGGCGCCTCGCCCGGCTGCTGAAGGCGACATCCCGCTTCGGCGCGGAATTCGACAGCCTGGCGGATTTCCTGTCCTTCGGCGTGGCGCCGGCGATGGTGCTGTATCTGTGGTCGATGCAGACGATCGGCCCGCTGGGCTTCGTGCCCTGCCTGCTGTTCGCCGTCTGCTCCGCGCTGCGGCTGGCACGGTTCAACGCCTCGCTGGATATCGGGCCGGCACCGAAGCCGGCCTATGCCTACAACTTCTTCACCGGCGTGCCGGCACCGGCCGGGGCGGGCTGCGCGCTGTTCCCGTTGTTCGGGGCGCTGGCCTTTTCCGAATGGGGCTGGATCGGCACCGGCGATGCCATCCGCCACCCCCTGCTGGTGGGCACCGTTCTGGTGGCAGTGGGCGTGCTGATGGTGAGCACGCTGCCGACCTGGTCCTTCAAGAATTTCCGCATCCCGCGCGCCGCAGTGCTGCCGCTGCTGCTCGGCGCCGGGCTGTATGTGGCGCTGCTGGTGGCCGAGCCCTGGGCGGCTCTGGCGGCGGGTGGGCTGATCTATCTCGGCATGCTGCCCTTCTCGCTGCGCTCCTATATCATGCTGAAGCGCGAGGCCGAGGCGATGGACGAGCCGGAGGCGCCTGCCGCCGGGCCGGCTTGACGCCAGCCCGCGCCGGGTCATCTCCCCTGGTGCAGGCAAGGAGCAGGGCAGCATGGCACGCGCGATCTGGAACAATGCGGTGATCGCGGAAAGCGACCGGTTCGAACTGGTCGAGGGCAATGTGTATTTCCCCCCCGCCTCGGTGAAGGCGGAGTTGCTGCGGCCCTCCAGCCGCACCACCAACTGCCCCTGGAAGGGCACGGCGCAGTATCATGACGTGGTGGTGGATGGGCAGGTGAACGCCGCGGCCGCCTGGTACTACCCGGCGCCGAAGACCGCCGCGGCCAACATCAAGGACCATATCGCCTTCTGGCAGGGCGTGACGGTGGAGCGATAGACGCATGACCATCCGCGGCAGCCTGCCCCTGAACATCGACGGCCAGACGGTGCACATCACCGGCGGCCCCTTCGACTCCCTCCCCGACGGCGCCTTTGGCGTCTGCCTGGAGATGGGGGCGGAAAAGGCTGCGCAGGCCGATGTGAAGGTTCCAACCGCGGATTTCGGCGTGCCGGACGCTGCGGCGCTGCACCAGGCGGTGGGCGTGGTGCTGCGGCAATTGCAGGCGGAACCGGATCGGCCCGTGCATATCGGCTGCCGCGCCGGGGTGGGCCGCACCGGGCTGTTCCTGGCCTGCCTCGCCAAGGCGGCGGGGGTGGAGGGCGACCCGCTCGCCTATGTCCGCGCGCATTACCTGCCGCATGCGGCGGAGACGCCGGCGCAGGAAGCGCTGGTGCGGAGCTTCACCTGGCCCTGACGACGGCGCGCGCCATGCGCCCGTCGATGACCATCAGGCCCAACCCGATCACCGCCATGCCCAGGAAATGCCGCGGCGCCAGCGCCTCATCCAGCGCCAGCGCGCCGAGCAGCAGGGCGGTGACGGGAACCAGCAGCGTCACCAGCATGGTGTTGGTGGCGCCCGCCCCGTGCAGGATGGCGAAGTAGAGCGCATAGGCGAGCGCTGTGGCCAGCAGGCCCAGCGCCAGCAGCGCGGCGACCGCATCGGCGCCCGGCGCGGGCAGCGCCCAGGGCCGGTCGAAGACCAGCACCAGCGGCAGCATCATCAGGCTGGAGCACAAGCACTGCCCGGCGGCCGCAGGCAGCGGCGCCAGCCCGGCGCGCTTCAGCCGCCGCGACCAGACGCCGGACAGGCCATAGGACAGGCAGGCGCCGAGGCACAGCGCGATGCCCAGCGCCTCCGCCGCCGCACCCAGGCCGAAGGCGGCGGGGCCGGCCAGGATGGCGACGCCGGCCAAGCCCATCAGCGTGCCGGCCAGGCGATTCGGCGTCAGCCGCTCATCCGCCGTCAGCCAATGCGCCGCCAGCACGGCAAAGACCGGCGTGGCCGCATTCACCACCGCGGCAAGGCCGGAGGGGATGAATTGCTGGCCGACCACGATCAGCGTGAAGGGGATGGCGTTGTTCAGCAGCCCCATGCCCGCGCAGGCCACCCAGGCCGCCCGCCCGCGGGGCAGGCGCAGCCGGAGCACCGCGCAGGCCAGCGCCAGGGCGGCCGCCGCCAGCGCCACGCGCACCAGCACGATGGTGAAGGGCGGAAAGCCCCGCAGCGCCACGGCCATGAAGAAGAAGGACCCGCCCCAGATGACGGACAGCGCGAACAGCAGCGTCCAGAGCCGGGCGGACATCGGATTGGGCATCCGGCCTGGATAGGGCCGGAGGGCGGTGCCGCACCATCCGGTCGTTGCGCGGGCCTGCCCCGTGCGGCCCCCGCGGCGGAACCGCGGGAGCTTCTGGGCTCAGCTGAAGCCGAACTTCTCGGTTGCCGCGGTCTGCCGGGCCACGGCCTCCGCCGTCTGCTGGCGGATCAGTTCCGGCGTCGCGGTCAGGTCCGCCACGAACTGGTACAGCCGGCGCTCCGACGGCGCGCCGCGATGCACGCCGGGGGTGACGTAGAAGGGCGCCTCCTCCGTCACCTGCGCGATCTCCACCGCGGTCAGCGAGGCATCGGCCGGGGCGCGCTTCACATACCATTGGCGCAGCAGCACCGGGCTGCCATCCATCATGGCCAGCGCACCCTGGTTGCCATGGTCCAGCCGCCAGCGGTCGGAGGTGACTTCCTCCAGGCAGATGTTCATATCGAGGCCCGAGACCTTGGCCTGCCACAGCGTGCAGCCGGCCTTGCGGCCGGTGGCCGGCGGGCGCAGCCGGGGCTTGGCGCGGGCGGGAATGGATTTCTCATCGAAGGCGGCCACCCAGAGGGCCAGCAGCCTCTCGATCTCGGCCGGTTGTTCGATTGCGCGGAGGCTGCGCGGGGGGTCCTTGCTCATGCTCATGTCCGGCGTGCCGCCACCACTATCCCCTTGGTTTTCAACTCAGCAACCTCCTCCGCCGTGAAGCCATGGCGGGCGAGAATGTCGTCGCCATGTTCGTTGAAGCGGGGTCGGCGTGCCCAGGCCCCGGTAGCTGCCAAGCTCCGTGACCATCTGGCGATGTGCGGTATGGGGCGCATTCATCGCCTCGTCCACATGCATAACCGGCCCGGCCGGCACGCCGGCCTTCAGCAGGCGGTCGCACAGGTCGTGCCCATCCTCCGCCGCCAGTCGCGCCTCCAGGATTTCCGTCAGCGAATCGCGGTTGGTCAGGCGGTCGCCATTGGTCAGGAAGCGGGAATCGTCCGGCAGATTATCCAGCGAGAGGAACTTGCAGACCTTCCTGAAGGTCGGGTCGTTGCCCACCGCCAGGAAGATCTCGCAGGTCCTGGTGCGATACTTGGAATAGGGCGAGATGTTGGGATGCGGGTTGCCCGTCGCCTTCGGGCGCTTGTCGTTCAGGAAGTAATTGGCCGCCTGCGGGTGCAGCAGGGCCATGCCGCAATCATGCAGCGACATGTCCAGGAACTGGCCCTGGCCGCTGCGGGTGCGTTCCTGCAGCGCCATCAGGATGGCGATGGCCGAATACAGGCCGGTGGCCAGGTCCACGATCGGCGTGCCCATGCGCGTCGGGCCGCTATTCGGGTCGCCGTTGATCGACATCAGGCCCACCATGGCCTGGATCACCGCGTCATAGCCCGGCAGGGCGCCGAGCGGGCCATCCGGGCCGAAGCCCGAGACGCGGCAATGCACCAGCTTCGGAAAGCGCTTGGACAGCACCGCCTCATAGCCCATGCCCCATTTCTCCATGGCGCCGGGCTTGTAGTTCTCGATCAGCACATCGGCGCCGTCGAGCAGGCGCATCAGCACCTCCCGCCCCTCCGGCTTGCCGAGGTCCAGCGCCAGGGACTGCTTGTTGCGGTTCACGCCGATGAAGTAGCTGGCATCGCCGCGGGCGGCGTTCTGCGAAGCATCTTCGACGAAGGGCGGGCCCCAGTCGCGCACCTCGTCGCCCTGCGGCGGCTCGATCTTCACCACTTCCGCCCCGTGATCCGACAGGATCATGGTGCAGTAGGGGCCGCCGAGGACGCGGGTGAGGTCGATGACCTTGAGGCCGGCGAGCGCGCCGGGGGACAGGGCCAGGCCCTTGCCCTGGGTCATGGGAACGGCGTCATTCATGCAGCATGGTCCTTGGTAGAAGCCGGCCGATTCAGCCCTCCGGCCCCTTCGGGCCTCCGGCCATCGGACGGCCTGTCGAACACGCGGGCACAGAACTCCGGATAGGTTTCCAGCATCTCGTCGCAGATCGGGCCGCGCAGCAAGGCGAGCTCGGCCTCGGTCGGGTCGGGCGTCTGCGGCACGTTATCCGCCACGTCGAAGTCGAAGCCGGTGGCGGCGCGGATGCCCTCCAGCGTCTCGCCGGGATGGATGCTGGCGAGGGAGAAGCGGGCGCGGTCCGGGAGGAAGGCAAAAACGCATTTGCCGGTGACCAGCGCCTGCGCCGTGCCGCGGCGGAACACGCCGGGCTCGGAGACACCGGGGGCGGAGATAATGTCGACCTGCGGCACCAGCACGCGGGGCGAATGTTCTTCCCTGAACAGGATGGTGCGGGGGGTCATGAAATACATGAAGGCGCTGCCGAAGCTGCCGGGGAAGCGCACCCCGGTGCCGGGCCAGTCGCCGGTGCCGACCAAATTGAGGTTCGCCTTCCCGTCGATCTGCCCGCCGCCGAGGAAGAACAGGTCGATCCGCCCCTGCCCCGTCAGGTCGAACAATTCGCGCGAGCCTTCGCTGAACGGATTGCCGCTGCGCTTGTGCAGCAGGGACAGCCGCACGGGATGGCCCTGCTTCTTCACCAGCCAGCAGGCGGCCGCCGGGATCGGGCTGGCCGCGCCCACCGCGATGTGGCGTGCCGGCGGCGCCGCCGGGTCCAGGATCAGCCGCGCCAGGGTGGCGGCGAGGCGTTCTTCGAGCTTGATCATTCCGCGGCCGCCTGCGCCCGGGTGTTGAACACGTAGCGGTCCAGATACTCGGCAAAGCCGGCCTCGGTCTTCGCCAGCCTTGCATATTCGGCCACATGCGCGGCATCGAAGGCATACTCGTCCAGCAGCGCCACCGGCCAGGCGCCACGCTCGGCCACCGCCACCGCCTCGATATAGGTGCCGCTGATCAGGCCGGGCGCCAGGCGCTCATCCTCCAGCATGTCGCCCGGCACCATGCGCTCCACCGTCGCCAGCACGCGCTTGCTCGCATGCGCCAGGGTGGCGCATTCGCGGCGGCGGCCGACCCAGACATTGCCGGCCTCATCCGCCATCACGCCATGGATCAGCGCCACGTCGGGGGACAGGGCGGGCAGCAGCACGATGGGGTCGGACACGCCATCCCCCATCGGGTTCGGCACAACGCGCCAGTCCGGGCGATTTCGAAGAATGTCGCTGCCGATCAACCCGCGCAGCGCCATGAAGGGAATGCCCTTCTCCGTCGCCTGCAGCATGGAATGGATCGCCGGGCAGGTGGCGTCCCGCACCTTGATGGTGCCCGCCTTCAGCGCGGCGGAGAAGCGCGGCGCGAAGCCGGCCTCGCCGAGGGAGACGGCACTGGTCTCGACCTCCGCCACGCAGCCGGCGCCGATCAGCAGGTCGGTCGCGAAGCCGGAAACCGGCACGCCGAGCAGCCGCAGGTTCTTTGCCGCCCGCCTTATCAAGGCGCGGGCCAGCGCCACGGAGGGCAGCGAATTGTCGGGGGGAAGGGCCAGAAGCGCGCCATCCGGCACGGTCGCGGCCAGGCTGTCCGGGGTGTGTTCCGGGGTACGAAGGGTCATGTGACGGTCCTCATGCGATCCTACCTACGCCGGGTTGCGCCGCGCGCGAAGGGGTCGCATGGCAAACTGGCCATGCCGGCGCTAGGCTGGCGCCATGTTCCTGCAAGGCCCCCGCCTCACCCTTCGCCCGCTGACGCCGGCGGATCGCGACGCCGTCTTCGCCATGAATGGCGATGCAACGGTCATGCGCCACTTCCCTGCGCCGATGACGCGCGCCGAGAGCGATGCCTGGGTGGCGCGGCTGATCGCCCACCAGCAGGAACACGGCTTCTCCTTCTGCGCGGTCGATCTGCCGGGCGCGGGCTGCGTCGGGGTGGTCGGGCTGCTGGATGTGCCCTGGCCGGCACCCTTCACCCCGGCCATCGAGATCGGCTGGCGCATCGCGCCCGCCCATCAGCGCCAGGGCCTGGCCGAGGAAGCGGCGCGGCTGGTGCTGGCGCATGGCTTCGGGCGGCTCGGGCTGGCGCGGATCGTCGCCTTCACCCCGCCGGAGAACGAAGCCTCCTGGCGGCTGATGGAGCGGCTGGGCCTGCAGCGGCAGGGGACGTTCGGCCACCCGAAGCTGGCGCCCGACCATCGGCTGCACACGCAGTTCTGGTACGAAATCCGCCGCGAAGACTGGATGGCGGCGCGCCTGCCGGATTGAAATGCTTGCCTGGGGCGCGGCTTGGTCACACTTTGGCAACATGAAGCGACCTGCCCTCGCGCTTGCCGTGGCCTGCGCCGCCCCGCTGCTTGCCGCCGCCATTTCCCCCGGCCAGACGCCGCCGGAGCTGGAGCGGCTGGGCTGGCGCAAGGTGGAGTGGCAGGGCATTCCGCCGGTCACCTTCAGCGCCACACCCTCCGGCGGGGTGCGGGTGCAGGGGCAGGGGCAGGCCGGCTTCGTCTGGCGCCCCATCCAGGGTCCGGCGGCCTGCCTCGCCTGGCGCTGGCGCGTCGATGCCGGGCCGCCGGCCACCGACCTGACCCGCAAGGGCGGCGACGACCGGGCCATCTCGCTGACCGTGGGGTTCACCGACTACGGGCCGCAGGCCGGCATCGGCGCGCGGGCGCAGATGGCGCTGGCGCAGGCCGTGGCGGGCGATCACCGCCTGCCCCGCAGCACGCTGTCCTATGTTTGGGGCGGCACCGGGCAGGAAGGGGCCGGCCAGTTCTTCACCAGCCCCTACGGCCCGGCCATCTCCCGCGTCCGCATCCAGCGCCCGGCCGGCACGCAGCAGGGACGCTGGGTGGAGGAGAGGGTGAATCTCGGCGCCGACTGGCGCAGCGCCTTCGGCGGCACCACCGTGCCGGCCCTGCAGGAGGTCGCGATCTCCACCGATGTGGACGACACCAACAGCCGCATCGATGCGCGGGTGGAGGATATCCGGCTGGTGCCGTGCTGAACGCGGCTTCCCAATCCGGCGCGGGCGACCCATCTTGGCCGCAGACAGGCGCCTGATGGATGACAGAGACAGCATGACCGTAAGCCGGGACGAATTCCGCGATGCCATGGCGCGCCTGGGGGCTGCGGTGAATGTGGTGACCTCCGCCGGGCCTGCGGGCCGTGGTGGCTTCACCGCAAGCGCCGTGTGCAGCGTGACGGATGACCCGCCGACCTTGCTGGTCTGCCTCAACCGCTCCTCCTCCGGCCATGCGCTTTTCAAGGCGAATGGCGTGCTGTGCGTGAATGCGCTGTCGGCCGGGCAGCATGCGATCTCGGATGCCTTTGCCGGGATGGGCGGGCTGAAGGGCGAAAGCCGCTTCGATTTCGGCGCCTGGTCCACGCTGGCCACCGGCGCGCCGGTGCTGGATGCGGCGGCCGTGTCCTTCGATTGCCGCATCGCCGATGTGATCGAGAAGGGCACGCATAGCGTGATCTTCGCGGAGATCGAGGCGATCCGGCAGGGCGTTCCGGGCCGCGCGCTGATCTGGTACGGCCGCGGCTACCACCCGGTCGGCCATGATGAGGCGGCTTTCTGATCAACCTCAAGCGCCGGCGCTGCGCCTGGCTTGCCGCATAAGCGGCGGGCCACATTCGCGGCCTCGGCTGGCTTCACCAGCCGCAATATGGGCTCACCCCTTCACCGCGCCGGCCGTCAGGCCGGAGACGATGCGGCGCTGGAACACCAGCACCAGGGCGATCAGCGGCACGGTGACGATGACGCTGGCGGCCATGATGCGGCCCCAGGGCAGCTCGAAGCTGCTGGACCCGCTGATCAGCGCGATCGCCACCGGCACCGTCCGCATCTCATCCGTCAGGGTGAAGGTCAGCGCGAACAGGAACTCGTTCCAGGCGGCGATGAAGGCGAGCAGGCCGGTGGTGACCAGCGCCGGGCCCATCAGCGGCAGGAAGATGCGGGTCAGCACCACGAAGGGGCTGGCGCCATCCATCACCGCCGCTTCCTCCAGCTCCACCGGCAATTCGCGCATATAGGTGGTCAGCACCCAGACGGTGAAGGGTAGGGTGAAGATCAGGTAGCTCAGCGTCAGGCCGAACAGGTTGTTGTACAGGCCCATGGCGCGGATCAGCTCGAACAGCCCGGACAGCACCGCCACCTGCGGGAACATCGACACGCCGAGGATCACCAGCAGCAGCGTGGTGCGCCCACGGAACTGCACGCGCCCCAGCGCGAAGGCCGCGGTGACGCCGAGGAACAGCGACAGCGCGACCACGGATCCGGCGACGAGGACGGAATTCAGGATGTTCCGGCCGAAGGGCTGTTCCTGGAAGACGGCGGCGTAGTTCGACCATTCCGGCGCGCTCGGCCAGGCCTCCACGTTGAACAGCGCGGCGCCGTCCTTCAGCGAGGACACGATGGCCCAGTAGAAGGGAAACACCGTGTAGGCGACGATCACCAGCACCAGCAGGAAGAAGCCGGCGCAGCCCAGAAGGCGCTTCATCGCCCCGCCTCCGCCCCCAGCCGCACCCGGCCGAAGGTGATGAACAGCGCGGTGACGATCGCGATCACCAGGAACAGCCCGGTCGCGGCGGCGGAGCCGTAGCCGACATCCTGGAAATCGACCAGTTGCTGCCGCGCATAGACGGACATGGACGCGGTGGCGCGGCTGTTGCCCGTCAGCACATACATCAGGTCGAAGACCCGCAGCGCATCCAGCGTGCGGAAGATGATGGCGACCATCAGCGCCGGCCAGATCAGCGGCAGGGTGATGCGGAAGAACTGCCCGATGGGACCGAGGCCATCGATCTCCGCCGCCTCGTACAATTCATCGGGCAGCAATTGCAGCGCGGCCAGCGTCAGCAGCGCCATGAAGGGCGTGGTCTTCCACACATCCACGGCGATGACGGCGGCGAGCGCGGTGGCGTGGTTCGCCGTCCAGGCCACCGGTGCCGCGATCAGCCCGAGCCAGACCAGCATCTCGTTGATCACGCCGTACTGGTCATGCAGCATCCATCCCCACATCTGCGCCGAGACCACCGTCGGGATCGCCCAGGGAATCAGCATGGCCGCGCGCAGCACGCCGCGGCCGCGCATCCGCGCATTCAGCACCAGGGCGATGATGATGCCGAGCAGCGTCTCCAGCGTCACCGACACGCCGGCGAAGACCAGTGTGTTCCGCACCGCGACCCACCAATCGGGGTCGGTCAGCAGGAACTGGTAATTCTCCAGGCCGATGAAGGCAAAGCTGCCCAGGGAATCCAGCCGCGCATCGGTCAGCGAGAACCAGATGGTGCGCGCCAGCGGCCAGCCGGCGATGCCGGCCAGGGTCAGCAGCACGGGCGCCAGGAACAGCCAGGCGGTGCGGCGCCTTTGCCGCGCCAGCGGGGAGGCTACCAACGCCCGTTCCGGTGGCGCTACCAACGTCCGTTCCGGCCGATCCTCCGCAAATTGCGCTCAAGCCGCGCCAGGGCGGCGGCAGGCTCTACCTGCCCCGACAGCACCTCATGCACCGCATTCCAGAATTCCGCCGAAACCTGGTTGTAACGCCCGCCGGTGACACCGGAGGGCCGCGCCACGGCATTGACGAAAGTCTCATACAGATCGCCGAAGAACGGATTGGCGGCGAGCACCTCGGCATCCTGGTACAGCGCGGCAAAGGTCGGGTTGAAGCCGCCGGCGATGGCGCGGCGTTTCTGCTCCGCCTGGCTGGTCAAGTAGCGGACCAGGGCGGCGGCTTCCTCCGGATGGCGGGAATAGCGGGACACCGCCAGTTGTTCCCCGCCCAAAGTCGCCACGTGCCGGCCCTGCGCCCCGCCGCGCGGCAGCACGGCGACGCCGACCTGGCCGCGCACGGTGCTGTCCTCGGCATTCAGCAGCGGCCAGGCATAGGGCCAGTTCCGCATGAAGACGGCATTGCCGGATTGGAAGGCGCCGCGTGCCTCCTCCTCGGCATAGTTCAGCACGCCTTGCGGCGCGATGGTGCCGATCCAGGATGCCGCCTGGGCCAGCGCCGTGGCCGCCTGGGGATTGTCGATGCTGACCTGGCCATCGGGCTCGACGATGCTGCCGCCGCCATGGCTCGCCACCCATTCCAGCGCATTGACCGTCAGCCCCTCATAGGCCCGGCCCTGGAAGACGTAGCCCCACATGCGCGTATTCCCGGCCTCGCGTTCCGCCTGCATGATGATACGGGCGGTCTCGGCGAGGTCCGCCCAGCTTTGCGGCACCGGGCGGCTGTGTTTCTCCAGCAGGTCGCGGCGATAGTACAGCACGCCGGCATTGGTGAACCACGGCATCGCCACCAGCCGGCCCTGCACCGTGTTGTTGGCGATCAGCGCGGGGAACACGCCGTCCGTATCGGCCCGTTCGCCAAGGTCAAGCAGATGGTTCGCCAGCGTGCCCGGCCAGACCACATCGATCTGCAGCACGTCGATATCGGCGGATTGCGCCGATAGAAGCTGCTGGTACAGCGCCAGGCGCTCGGTGCTGCCGCTGGGCGTCGAGACCATCGTGACCGTATTGCCGGTCTCCCGCGCCCAGGCTTCGGCGCCGTCGCGGCACATCTGGAACTCGACGCCGACGGCACCGCAGGACATCGCCAGCGTCACCTGCGCCCGAGCCGGGCTGGCCGAGAAGGCCAGGATGGCGCCCAGCAGCGCGGTCGCGATTTTTCTCATTGGGTGTCCTCCCCGGCGCAGGTTTGGGTGGCAGGTCCGAGACACCAAACGCGAAGCGGGCGGCGGGCGCAACACGCGCTCGCCACAAGCTGATGCGAGCGCGGCGCCTACCACTCCCCGTAGAAGACACCCGCCGCCTTGTGCCGGTCCGTCCGCAATTCCGCCTCGGCCCAGGTCAGCGTGGTGCGACGCTTCAGGCCGGTGAACCAGGTGAGCAGCCTTTCGCGCATCGCCTGGCGGGTGACCTCATGCGCCGGATCGGTCCCAAGGTCATGAAATTCCTCCGGGTCGGCTTGCAGGTCGAAAAGCTGCGGGCGGTAGCCACTGGTCCAGTGGATGTATTTCCAGCGCGTGTCGCGCAGCATCCAGGCATGGTGCTGGCCGGTCGGCAGGCCGAGCCGCCGCCTGGCGCCGCGGAAGGTCCAGTCCAGCTCCGAGACCACCGCATCGCGCCAGCCATCCGCCGTGCCGCGCGTGAGGCCGAGCAGGGACCGCCCCTCCAGCAGATGCGGCGCCGGGGGCAGCGCCAGGGCATCGAGGAAGGTGGGCACCAGGTCGATCGCCTCGACGAAGCGATCCTCCACCGTGCCGCGCGTGGCATCCGCCGCGGCCGAGGGGTCATAGACCAGCATCGGCACGCGCTGCACGCAGTCGTGGAACAGCTCCTTCTCCCCCAGCCAATGGTCGCCGAGGTAGTCGCCATGGTCCGAGCAGAACACCACCAGCGTGTCCTTCCACCGCCCCAGCCGGTCCAGCGCTTCCCACACCCGGCCGAGATGATCGTCGAGCTGGGTGATCAGACCCTGATAGGCAGGGCGGACCGTGGTGATGCAGTCATCCTGCTGGAAGCTCTGTGAAACCTCCTCATTCTGCCATTCGCGCAGCAGCGGATGCGCGCCCGGCCCACGCTCCTCCGGGTGGCGGGACACCGGCAGGCATTCATTCGCCGAATACATCGCGTGGTAGGGCGCCGGCGCGATATAGGGCCAGTGCGGCTTTACGAATGACAGGTGCAGAACCCAGGGCGTCTCGCCCTGCTGTTCCATGAAGGCGATGCCCTGGTCCGCCGTATAGGCGGTTTCGCTGTGTTCCTCGGCGACGCGCGCGGGCAGGCGTGCATTGCGCATCTTCCAGCCGTTGTGGACCTGGCCCTGCGCGTCCTGCACGGCGATGACGTAGTCGGTCCAGGGGTCCTTGCTGTCATAGCCGCGGGCGCGCAGCCATTCGGCGTAGGCGCTGTCGGGCTCCGCATGGTGGCCGTCATGCCGGTCCACCAGGGTGAACCAGCCCTCCCTCAGCAGCGCCGCCAGGTCGTGCTGCCCATCCAGTTGCAGGCGCTTCATGCCATGCGCGTCCGGCAGCACATGCGTCTTGCCGGCCAGGGCCAGCGTCCGCCCCGCCTCCCTCAGATGCCACCCCAGCGTCACCTCCCACACCGAAAGCGGCACGCGGTTATGCGTGGCGCCGTGGGAGGAGACGTAGCGGCCGGTATAGTAGGACATGCGCGACGGACCGCAGATTCCCGACTGCACATAGGCCTGGGAAAACCGCACGCCGCGCGCGGCCAGCGCATCCAGGTTCGGCGTCTTCAGGAAGGGATGGCCGGCGCAGCCGAGATGATCCCAGCGCAATTGGTCGCACATGATGAACAGCACGTTGCGCGTGGCCATGAGCCTTGTTCCCCCCGATCGATGCCGCCAGCATAGGCATCAACAAGAAAGCTGGGGAGGATTGGATGACCATTTCCCGCCGCACGAGCCTGGCCGCCACGCTCGGCCTGGCCGCATCACCGGCGCTGGCGCAGGCCGAGACGCTGCGCATCATCGCCGCCTTCCCGCCCGGCGCGGCGCTGGACGGCATCGCCCGGCTGCTGGCGGAGGCCGCGCCGGGGCTTGGCCTCGGCAACGCCATGGTGGACAATCGGCCCGGCGCCAATGGCAACATCGCGGCCGGCCTGACCAGCCGCGCGGAGCCCGATGGCCGCACTTTGCTGCTGGCGATCGACAGCAGCTTCACGGTCAACCCGCATATCTACGGCAATCTCGGCTACGATCCGGATTCGCTGCGCCCGGTGGCGGTGGCCGGGACCTATCCGGTGGTGCTGCTGGTGCATCCCTCCGCCGGCATCGGCTCGCTCGCGGAATTCCTGGCCGCGGCGCGGCGCCAGCCGGTGCAGTATGCCTCAGCCGGCTATGGCTCGCCCGGGCATCTGGCGATGGCGCATCTGGGCCATGCACTCGGCCTGCCGGTGACGGCACTGGAACACATCCCGTTCCGCGGCAACGCTCAGGCGGTGACGGAGCTGCTGGCCGGGCGGGTGCAGGCCGGTTTCATCGCGATCTCGGGCGGCGCGCAATTCGTGCGGGATGGCAGCCTGCGGGCGCTGGCGATCTCCGGCCCGGACCGCCTGGCGATGCTGCCGGATGTGCCGACGGTGGCCGAGCAGGGCCATGCCGGCTTCGACATCCGCTTCGCCTATCTGCTGATGGCGCCCAAGGATGTGCCGCTGGCTGCCCGCGAGGCCGCCGCGCGCCTGGTCACCACCGTCTTCGCCGACCCGGCGGCGCGGGCCCGGCTGGCGAATTGGGCGGTAACGCCGGAGGCCGGGGATGGCGCGGCCGCGGAAGCCTGGGTGGCCCGCGCCTCCGCCCGGTGGCGGGAGGTGGTGCAGGCCACCGGGATGCGGGTGGATTGAGGGGGCGCTGCAGCCCCCCCTCACCCAACCCTCTCCCCCCACAGAGGGGGGGGAGAGGGCTTCGGGTCACATCTCGGCGTAGGTGCCGTTGCGCCAGACGTAGAAGACATAATCCGGCACCGTCACATCGCCCTTCTGGTCGAAGCTGATGTCGCCCAGCACGCTGGCCCAGGGGCCGCCCGACTTCAGCAGGGCCGCGATGCGTCGCGGATCCGTGCCATTCGCCCGCGCCGCCGCCGCGGCCCAGATCTGGATCGCGGCGTAGGTGTACAGGACATAGCCCTCGGGATCGATGTTGCGGGCCTGGAAGCGCTGCACCACCTGCGCCGCCGTGGCCCGCTTGCGCGGGTCGCTGCTGAAGGTCATCAGCGTGCCCTCGCCGGCGGCGCCGGTGATCTGCCAGAATTCGTTGGTCACCAGCGCATCGCCGCCGATCAGGGTCAGGTTCATCCCGACCTCCTTCGCCTGGCGCAGGATCAGCCCGGATTCGGTGTGGTAGCCGCCGACATAGACCACGCCGATATTCGCCTGCTGGAGGCGGGAGACGATGGCGGAATAGTCTCGCTCCCCGGGCGTATAGGCGGAATACAGCGCCTCCGTCACCCCGGCCGCATTCAGCGACTTCTTGGTCTCCTCCGCCAGGCCACGGCCATAGGCGGTGTTGTCGTGCAGGATGGCGATGCGACGGTCGCGCATGTTTTGCGCGATGTAGCGCCCCGCCACCAGGCCCTGCTGGTCGTCCCGGCCGCAGACGCGGAAGGTGTTCCAGTCGCCGCTGTCGGTGAAGGCGGGGTTGGTGGAAGCCGGGCTGATCTGCAGCACGCCTTCCTCGGCATAGACCTTGCTGGCCGGGATCGAGCTGCCGGAGCAGAAATGCCCCGCCACCAGCGCCACCCGGCGGGAGGCAAGCTGGTTCGCGACGGACACCGCCTGGCGCGGGTCGCAGGCATCGTCGCCGATCTCGAGCGCCAATTGCCGGCCGAGCACGCCACCCGCCCCGTTCAGGTCCGTCACCGCCTGTTCGGCCCCGGCGCGCATCTGGCTGCCGAAGGTGGCGTATTGCCCCGTCATCGGCCCGGCGGTGGCGATCCGGATCGGGCCGGAGCCCTGGGCAAGGGCGCCACGCGCGCCGAGCAGCATCGGCGCCGCCAGGGTGCCGCCCAAAATCGTCCTGCGCTTCATCATCCCGAGCTCTCCCTGTCCGTGGCGCCTTTGGCGCGCTGGCGAAAGGTTAGGCGAGAGACCTAGCGGCTGACCAGCACCCTTACAGGGGTATCCCCGGGGCGATGGCATCGATCGCCTGCGCCATCGCAACATCGCGCTCCGACAGGCCACCGGCGTCATGCGTGGTCAGCAGGATTTCCACGCGGTTCCAGGTGTTTGACCATTCGGGATGATGGTCTTGCTTCTCCGCCAGCAGCGCGACGCGGCTCATGAAGCCCCAGGCGGCGGAGAAATCGGCGAAGCGGAAGCGGCACCTTAGGGCGTCCCGCCCCTCCACCATCTGCCACCGGGGCAGGATATGCGGCAATTCGGCACGGGCGGCGGCGTCGAGCGGACGGATCATCAGGCGTCTCCGGGTATGTCGGACCTTGACGGGGCGCGCGCCGGCGGGAAGGAAGCGACCATGACCCGCTTCAACCACCCCCCGACGCTGGAAGACATCGTCGAGTTGGCCGAGCAGGCCTTTTCCGCAATCCCCAAGGAGCTGCGCGACCTGGTGCGCGGCACCGCGATTGTGGTCGAGGAGGTGGCGGATGACGAGACCGCGGCCGAGCTCGGCTTCGAAAGCCCCTGGGCGCTGACCGGCCTGTATCGCGGCACGCCGATGACGCAGAAAAGCGTCTTCGACGCGCCCGGCGACCCGGACACCATCACGCTCTATCGCGAGCCCATCCTGCTGGAATGGGTGGAAACCGGGGAGGATCTGTTCCGGCTGGTCCGCAACGTGCTGATCCATGAGATCGCGCATCATTTCGGCTTTTCGGATGATGACATCGACCGGCTGGAGGGCGAGGGGGAAGCCGGATAGCCGCCCCCCGGCCCGGCGTCACGCCTCGACCGGCACCGGCACCGTGCTCATCCAGCCGTGCTGATCCGGCAGGCGGCCGTACTGGATGCCGATGATGCTGTCATACAGCTTCTGGGTCAGGCTGCCGGTGCTGCCATTGCCGATGCTGATCCGGTCGCCCTTGTAGCCGAGCTCACCGACCGGGGAGACCACGGCGGCGGTGCCGGTGCCCCACATTTCGGTCAGCTTCCCTTCGCGCCCGGCCTGCATCACCTCCTCGATGCTGATGCGGCGCTCGGAGACATTGTGGCCCCAGTCGCGCAGCAGGGTCAGGATGGAATTCCGGGTCACGCCATCCAGGATGGTGCCGGCCAGCGGCGGGGTCACCACCTCCTCGCCGATCTTCATCATGATGTTCATGGTGCCGACCTCGTCGATCCAGCGGCGCTCCACGCCATCCAGCCACAACACCTGGGTGAAGCCCTGGCGCTCCGCCTCCTGCTGCGCGGACAGGGATGCCGCGTAGTTGGCGGCCGCCTTGGACTCGCCCAGGCCACCCTGCACGGCGCGCACATGGGTATCCGTCGCCAGGATGCGGACGGGCTTCACACCCTCCTTGTAATAGGCACCGACCGGCGAGCAGATGACGAAATAGGTGTAGCTGTGCGACGGGTGCACGCCGAGCATCACATCGGTCGCGATCACGGTCGGGCGGATGTACAGGGACGTGCCCTCCGTCCGCGGCACCCAGTCATGGTCCACGCCGACGATCGCCTCGAAGCTATGCCGCACCAGGTCGGCCGGGATCGGCGGGATGCAGAGGCCGGCGCAGGATTTGCCGAGGCGCTCGGCATGGCGCTGGGCGCGGAACAGCCGGATGGTGCCATCGGCGCCGCGATACGCCTTCAGCCCGTCGAACACCGCCTGGGCGTAGTGCAGCACCGTGGTGGCCGGGTCCATGCTGAGCGGGCCGTAGGGGACGATGCGCGGGTCATGCCAGCCCTTCCCCTCCACATAGTCCATCAGGAACATGTGGTCCGTGAAGGTCTTGCCGAAGGCCAGCGCGGAATCAGCCTGGCGCGGCTTCGGGTTGCGGGTCAGCGTGGTGGGAAACTGGGTCATGGCGTCTGTCGCTCTCGGTTTTTATTGCGTGTGGGCGGATGCTATCGCAACAGCCATGCGCCCGGGAGCCACCAAAGCTAACATTGCACCCATGCGCGCCGGCATAATAGGTAAGGTTCGCTGCCGTAGTCGGGGCACCGCAACGCGGCGCCCCGTGATGGGCTCAGTTGCCGACGCGCACGAAGCGCAGCGGGAACCAGTTGTCGGCCAGCTGCTGCAGCTGGATGTTGTTGCGCGCCGCCCAGATCACCGTCTGCTGGTGCAGCGGCACGTGGCCGGCCTGGTCCGTATGGATGCGCAGCGCCTCCTCGATCATGGCGCCGCGCTTGGCGGTATCCGTCTCCGTCGCCATCAGCCCGACCAGCTCATCGAAGCGGGCGTTGTTGAAGCCGCCGACATTGAACATGCCGCGGTTGCCCTCACGCGACGCCATCAGGTTGAAGAAGGCGTTGTGCGCGTCGTAGGTGTTGGGGGTCCAGCCCAGCATGTAGAAGCTGGTGTTGTAGCGCGGGCCCAGGATCTCGGCGAAGTAGCGGGCGCGGGTCTGCGCGTTCAGCGTGACGCGCACGCCGATGCGGGCGAGCATCGAGACCGCCGCCGTGCAGATCGCCTCGTCATTCACGTAGCGGTCGTTCGGGCAGTCCAGCGTCACGCCGAAGCCGTCCGGATAGCCCGCTTCCGTCATCAGGCGACGGGCGAGGTCCGGGTTGTATTCCGGGATCTGGTCCCGCGCGTCGGTGTGGCCATTGACGCCCGGGCCGATCATCAGGCCGGTGGCGCGGCCCTGGCCGCGCATGACGGTGCGGACGATACTGGCGCGGTCGATCGCGTGGTTGAAGGCGCGGCGCACCCGCACATCCTGGAACGGATTGCGGCCGCGCACATCGGATTTCAGCAGTTCCGGCCGGAGCTGGTCGAAGCCGAAATAGATGGTCCGCAGTTCCGCCTGCTGGTGGATGGTGATGCCGCTGGTGCGCGACAGGCGCTGCGTGTCCTGCGGCGGCACGGTGTAGACCATGTCCACCTCGCCCGAGAGCAGGGCGGCGACGCGCGTGCCGTCATTGGCAATGACGTTGAACTCGACGCGGGTCAGGTTGTGCTCCGGCCGGTCCCACCAGCCGGGGTTCGGCGCGAGGACGGTGCGACGGTCCGGCTCCCGGCTCACCAGGCGGAAGGGGCCGGTGCCCATGGCGTTGCGGGTCGCGAAATTCTCGGCCCCGGTGGTCAGGTCGGCGGTGCGCGCGGCGTTGTTCGCTTCCGCCCAGCGCTGCGACATGATGCCGATGCCGGTGATCTCCTCCAGGAAGATCGGGTTCGGCGCCGTGGTCTCGATCTCCAGCGTGTGGCTGTCGATCGCGCGGGCTTCCTTCACGCTGGCCAGGCTGCCGGCGACATTGCTGCCCGGCCCCTTGGCCCGGGCGTAGGAGAAGACGACATCCTGCGCCGTGAAGGGCGTGCCGTCCTCGAAGGTCACGCCGCGGCGAAGCTGGAAGCGCCAGACGGTCGGGCTGGGCTGCGACCAGCTTTCGGCCAGCGCGGGTTCCACCTGCAACTGGCGGTTCCGGCGAACCAGCGGCTCATAGATGTTGCCGTTGAACATCAGCAGGAAGGTTTCCTGCCGGGCATAGGGGTCCATCGAATTGACGTCGCCGTCATTGGCCCAGCGGAACAGGTTGGCCTGGGCGGTGACGGGCATGGAAAGCGCGGTGCCCGCAAACAGGGCGGCAGCCAGAATATGTCGGCGCACTTAGATCTCCTGAGGAATCCGTGCGCACAGACTAAGGGTGAACGACCGAAAAGCAAAACGGGGACCCCGAAGGATCCCCGTTGAAACGCTCATGAATTGCGCCTGATTCAGGCCGCGCGCAGCGCCCCCGGCTTATGCCGCGCGGAGCGCGCCCAAACTCAAGCCGCGCGGAGCGCGCCCAAACTCAAGCCGCGCGGAGCGCGCCCAAACTCAAGCCGCGCGGAGCGCGC
>LNFM01002466.1_pt1 | contig 52994 bp, 42 predicted proteins | sample 596031 | NCBI WGS metagenome assembly LNFM01 (sample SAMN04254537, study PRJNA301005) | activated carbon metagenome | isolation source: dual media filters at the Ann Arbor, Michigan drinking water treatment plant | place: USA: Ann Arbor | reverse complement strand
ATTTGACGCCCCCGCCGCACCGACCTATGAACCCGCAGGGTGCGTGCAGCGCAGCGAGGCGGGGTCATGCTGCTTTCGGAACTCGTGCCGGACGAAGTGCTGCTGCCGGCGGCTCCTCCAGCCATCGACATTCGGGGTCTGACCGCTGACAGCCGGGCGGTGCAGCCCGGCTTCCTGTTCGCTGCACTCGCCGGCAGCCGCACGGATGGCGCGCGCTTTGTTGCCGACGCGCTGGCCAAGGGCGCGGCCGCGATCCTCGCCGCGGAAGCCGTCACAATCGACGCACCGGTGCATGTCCCGGTCCTGCGCGCCCGCGAGCCGCGCCGCGCGCTCGCGCTCATGGCGGCGCGTTTTCATGCTCGGCAGCCCGCACACATGCTGGCAGTTACCGGAACGAGCGGAAAAACCTCCGTCGCCGATTTCACGCGCCAGATACTGACGCTGCTCGGTCAGCAGGCGGCCTCGGTCGGCACGATCGGTCTCGTGCGCCCGGACGGTGCGGTCTATGGTTCACTGACGACGCCCGATCCCATTTCGCTTCATGCGACCCTCGACGAACTCGCCGGCGACGGCATCACGCACGTCGCCTTCGAGGCTTCATCGCACGGCCTCGACCAGCATCGCCTGGATGGCGTGCGCATCACGGCCGCGGCCTACACGAACCTCGGGCGCGATCATCTCGACTATCATTCGACGCTCGATGCCTACCTGAAAGCCAAGCTGCGCCTCTTCACGGAGCTACTGCCACGGGAAGGTACGGCGGTCGTGAACGCGGGTGGTGCCGAGGCCGTACGCGTCATCGACGCAGTCCGTCGGCGCAGCATTAACCTCATCACCACGGGCTTCGGGGGCGAGACGCTGCAACTTGCAGAGATCACGCGCGACGGCTTCGCGCAGCGCGTCGTGGTCCACGCCGAGGGCCGCGACTTCGCCCTGCGCTTTCCGCTTCTCGGCACCTATCAGGTCGAGAATGCGCTTCTCGCCGCGGGCCTCGCCATGGCGAGTGGCGAGCCGACCGAAGCGGTGCTCGGGACACTTGAGAAGCTTACGGGTGTCGCGGGCCGCCTCGAGATCGTCGCCGAGCACAAGAGCGCGGCGCTCGATGCGCTGCGACCGTTTGCGACGGGCAAGCTCGTCTGCATTGTCGGCTGCGGTGGTGATCGCGATCGCGGCAAGCGGCCGATCATGGGTCGTATCGCCGTCGATCGCGCCGACGTCGTGATCATCACCGACGACAATCCGAGAAGCGAGGACCCGGCCACCATTCGCGGCGAGATGCTACGCGGAGCAATCGGTGCGCGCGAGATCGGCGATCGGGCTGAGGCCATTGCCGCCGGCATGGACCTGCTCGGCGAGGGCGATGTGCTCCTGGTCGCCGGCAAAGGTCACGAGAACGGCCAGATCGTCGGGAATGTCACGCTGCCCTTCAGTGATCATGACGAGATCAGGAAGCACCTCGATGGCTGACGGCACGCCGCTTTGGACCTGGGATGCGCTCGTCGCGGCGGCAGAGGGTGTGGCCGAAGGTACTCCGGCCGGCCCCATCACGGGCTTCTCGATCGACACGCGCTCGCTGGCGCCCGGCGAGGTCTTCGTCGCGCTGACTGATCAGCGCGATGGGCACGACTTTGTCGATGCCGCGTTCAAAGCCGGTGCTGCGGCGGCGCTCGTGCGGCGTGATTTCGTTGCACCGGAAGGCGCCGGACCGCTCATCCGCGTCGATGATCCGCTTTCTGCGCTGGGCCGCATCGCAATAGCCGCGCGCGCCCGGCTAAGGCCTGAGGCACGCGTCGTTGCCGTGACCGGCAGTGCCGGCAAGACCGGCACGAAGGAAATGCTGCGCGCTTGTCTCGCGACGGCCGGCAAAGTCCATGCGCCGGAGAAGTCGTTCAACAATCACTGGGGTGTGCCGCTGACGCTCGCGCGGATGCCCGCGGATGTCGATTTCGCTGTGATCGAGATCGGTATGAACCACGCCGGCGAGATCAGCCCGCTCACCCGCATGGCGGGCCCGCACATCGCCGTCGTCACGAACGTGCTGCCCGTTCATGTCGGCAACTTTCCTGACGGCGAGCAAGGTGTCGCGAAGGCCAAAGCCGAGATCTTCGAGGGCTTGAAGCCGGGCGGCCTCGCCGTGCTGCCGCGGGACAGCCGGCACTATAGCTTGCTTGATCGCGCCGTGGCAGCGCGGGGCGCGCGCATTGTGACCTTCGGCACGACGACGGATGCCTACGTCGGCGCGCGCGAGATCAAGCTCGACGATACCGGCAGCGATATCGTTGCCGAGATCGCGGGGCAGGCTCTGAGCTATCGTCTGGGAACGGTGGGCGTGCACATCGCGGTCAACTCGCTGGCCGTGATCGCGACGCTCAATGCACTGCATCTTCCGTTGAAGGCGGCGACGGTGCCGCTCGCGGGCATCACGCCGCCCGTCGGTCGTGGCGCGCGCACGCTGCTCAAAGCGGCTGAAGGCGCGATCCTGCTGATCGACGAGAGCTACAACGCCAATCCCGCCTCCATGCGCGCTGCCATCTCCGTCCTTGGTGCCGTCGCGCGCGCGAATTATCCGCGCCGCGTCGCAGTGCTCGGTGACATGCTCGAACTCGGCGAGGGGTCGGAGGGCTACCACCTCGGGCTTGCGGAGCCGCTGTCGTTGGCCGAGGCCGATGTGGTCTTTGCGTGTGGTCCGCACATGCAAAAGCTTTTCGAGACGCTGCCCCTCGGATGCCGCGGTGCCTGGGCACCGGATTCTACGGCTCTTATTCCGCACGTCGTCGACGCACTGCGGGCCGGCGATGCGGTGATGGTGAAGGGTTCGCTCGGCAGCCGCATGGCGCCTATTGTCGCCGCGATCAAGGCGAAGTTTGCTGCTGGATAGCTCGCCTCTCTCCCCCTCGTCCCACATGGCGTGCCGTCCAAACCGAAGGTTTGCGCCTTCGGCGAGCGCGCATTCGCGCGCCGACCGCACGCCATGTGGGACGAGGGGATGGGGAGCTCGCGGTAGAGGACGGTTCATAGAGAAGGGTGAGTTCGGGAGGGTGTCCCTCGCGAAAGGAGGCAGGGGCGAAAGCCTCGTCGCGCTGGAGGCGCGGCCACGTAACTGCCCTTGATGCGAGGGCACACTCGTGGTGGCCGAAGGCCGCAAGGTGGAAGTGCCAACGGCGATATGGCAGCCGCGGCGCCAGTAGCCGGAGGCGTTGGCGTCCGCGGAAAGAAAGAAGCCGCGGACATAGAGCCCGCGGCCTCATGGTACTCAGCTAGACGCGACGAGGCTTACGCCTGAGCCGCCTCAGCCTTGGCCTTCGCGACGCGACGCTGGCCTGCAAGCTTCTTCGCCTTGGTGCGGGCGCCGATGGTGTTGCCGGTGATGCCGCTCGCCTTCTTGCGCGGGATGGCGTGGCCGGCCTTCTTGCGACGCTTCTCGGCGTTGCGCGGCGAACGTGCTGCACGGTTCGACATGATGCTATCTCCTCAATTCAGCGCGCATGGGCGCGGCTCTGTCCCTGGATCAATCGAATTCGCGAGGTGGGCGACGCTCGCGGCCGCCACCACCACCGCGACCACCACGGTCTCCGCGATCACGACGCTCGCCGCCGCGATCGCGACGCTCGCCACCGTCGCCTTCGCCACCTTCACCACCCTCGCGCGGCGGCTCAGGCGGCAGCTCCTGGCCGGTCTCCTGATCGACGATGCGCATGGAGAGGCGTACCTTGCCGCGATCGTCGAAGCCGAGGAGCTTCACATAGACTTCCTGGCCTTCCTTCACGACCTCGCCGACGGTCTGCGGACGCCCGCGCGTGAGCTGCGAGATGTGCACCAGACCGTCTTTGGGTCCGAAGAAGTTCACAAAGGCGCCGAACTCCATGATCTTCACGATCTTGCCCTTGTAGATCTTGCCGACCTCGGGCTCCGACGTGATGCCGCGGATGCGGTTCAGCGCCTTCTCGATCGACTCGCGGTTGGCGGAGGCGATCTGGATGGTGCCGTCGTCCTCGACGTTGATCTTGGCACCGCTCTCCGCGACGATGTCGCGGATCACCGAGCCGCCGGAGCCGATCACGTCGCGGATCTTGTCGACGGGGATCTTGATCGTCTCGATGCGCGGGGCGTGCTCGCCGAGTTCGGTGCGGGCGCCGGTCAGCGCCTTCGACATCTCGCCGAGAATGTGGATACGGCCGGCATGAGCCTGCTCGAGAGCAATGCGCATGATCTCTTCGGTGATGCCGGTGATCTTGATGTCCATCTGGAGAGACGTGACACCGACTTCCGTACCCGCGACCTTGAAGTCCATGTCGCCGAGATGATCCTCGTCGCCGAGGATGTCGGAGAGCACGGCGAAGTCATTGGCTTCCTTGATGAGGCCCATGGCGATGCCGGCCACGGGACGCTTCAGCGGGACGCCCGCGTCCATCAGTGCCAGCGAGGTGCCGCAGACCGTCGCCATCGAGGACGAGCCGTTCGACTCGGTGATCTCCGAGACGACGCGCATCGTGTAGGGGAATTCCTCGGGCGTCGGCAGGAGCGGATGCACGGCGCGCCACGCGAGCTTGCCGTGGCCGATCTCGCGACGGCCGGGCGAACCCATGCGGCCCGTCTCACCAACCGAGAAGGGCGGGAAGTTATAGTGGAGCATGAAGCGCTCTTTGCGCGTGCCCTCGAGCGCATCGATCATCTGCTCGTCGTCACCCGTTCCGAGCGTCGCAATGACGACGGCCTGGGTTTCGCCGCGCGTGAAGAGCGCCGAGCCGTGCGTACGCGCCAGCACGTGCACTTCGGACTGGATCGGGCGCACGGTCTTGAGATCGCGGCCGTCGATGCGCTTGCCGGTGCGGATGATGTCACCGCGCACGACATCGGCCTCGAGCGCCTTGAACACGCCGCCGAGCTTTGTCTTCAGCGCGGCGTCGGCATCGGCCGGCACCATCGCCGCCATGGCCTTTTCCTTAGCCGCGTCGATGAGCGCGTAGCGCTTCTGTTTCTCGGGCGTCGCGAAGGCCGCGCGAAGATCTTCCTCGATGAGCCCCTTCATCTGCGCCTTCTCGGCGCTCGTGTCGGTCGGCTGGAAGTCCCACGGCTCCTTGGCGGCCTTCTCGGCGAGCTTGATGATCGCGTTGATCACCGGCTGGAAGCCCTTCTGGCCGAAGACGACCGCATCGAGCATCTGCTTTTCCGAGAGCTCCTTCGCCTCGGACTCGACCATCATCACGGCGTCGGTGGTGCCGGCGATGACGAGATCGAGCGCGCTCTCGGCCATCTCGTCGATCATCGGGTTGAGCACGAACTCACCGTTGATGAGGCCGACGCGCGAGGCGCCGATCGGGCCGAGGAAGGGCAGCCCCGAGAGCGTCAGTGCCGCGGAGGCCGCGACCATCCCGAGAATGTCGGGGTCGTTCTCGAGGTCATGACTCAGAGTTGTGACGACGATCTGCGTCTCGTGCTTGAAGCCCTCGACAAAGAGGGGGCGGATCGGGCGGTCGATGAGGCGCGAAGTCAGCGTCTCCTTCTCGGTCGGGCGCCCTTCGCGCTTGAAAAAGCCGCCGGGAATCTTGCCGGCGGCGTAGAACTTCTCCTGGTAATTCACGGTCAGCGGGAAGAAATCGATGCCGGGCTTCACGCTCTTTGCGGCAACGACCGTCGCGAGCACGCTCGTCTCGCCATACTGTGCATAGACGGCGGCGTCTGCCTGGCGCGCCATGCGGCCGGTCTCGAGCGTCAGCTTGCGCCCGCCCCAGTCAATCTCGACCTTGTGGGTGTTGAACATTTCCGTACGTATCCTTCATCATCAACAGCTCGGGCGCCGCAGCCCCCCATGGGCGCGGCGCCTATTCGCATCATTCGGAAAGCGGGTTCGAGCTCATATCCCGCCTCGCCTTGTTTGGAGCTTCGATCAGCGACGCAGCTCGAGCCGCTCGATGATCTTCTGGTAGCGGGCTTCGTCCTTGGACCGCACATAGTCGAGCAGACGGCGCCGCTGGCTCACCATCTTGAGCAGCCCGCGGCGCGAGTGGTTGTCCTTCTTGTGCGTCTTGAAATGATCAGCCAGACCGTTGATGCGCTCGGTCAGGATGGCAATCTGGACCTCCGGCGAGCCGGTGTCCTTGTCCTTGGTCGCAAAACTCTTGATCACTTCTTGCTTACGCTCGGTCGTCAGCGACATCGAGTTGTCCTTTGCTCTGGCGTCCGGCTTGGCCGGAGCGCGCTCGGTTTTTCGGATGATGGCAGGCAGGGCATCTGGGTCAGATGTCGCGCCGCATCTGCGGCCACAGCCGGGATGTCGTCCAGCCGGGTCGCGTCAGGGGCTGCGCCCCCTCGAGAGGGGTTCGCAAGACCGCAGCCTTATACACGAAAGTACTTGCGAGGCGAGGGGAAATCTGCCGGCGCACGCTCGAATCCTCCGGCTGCGGAGGTCGCAGCGGCGCCGGCACGATATCGGCCGTTCAATTGATGTTGGCGGGGCGCCAACCGGCGGCCAGAGCCTCGCGCTCCGTACAGAACCAGCGCTCGCCCTTGCCCTCGTCGATGCGCACCTTCTCGTACCAGGGGCTCCAGGGCATGTGGTAGATGCGGCCATTGGACGTGATGTTGCCCTTGATCGGGCAGTCGCCGGGGATGGCATTGTCGGCCGTCGACCAGCGGCCGGCGCGGTAGTCCCAGGCCGTCGTCGTGGGGGCCTGCCAGATACCGATGCCGCGCTTGCGCGCGTCCGCCTCCTCGGTCACGTAGGTCCGCGAGTACTTCACAAAAGCCCAGGCAAATCCGCGCCTTATCATCTCGGCATTGATGTCGGTCGCGCCGACGAAGCAGATGCCGAGCGTGCGGCCATAGGTGTCGGTGCCCCGGCTCTCGCAGCGGACCGACGCCCGCCCGATGAGCTTCTGCAACTCCGCGGCGGCTTCCTGCCCGCAGCGCCAGATGCCACCGCCGGCGCGCGGGCACGTCTGGCCGCCTTCGGGGGCGTCGATGCCCTCGAGGCGGATGCGCGTGCCTGCGATCTCGATGGTATCGCCGTCGAGCACGCGGGCCCGGCCCTCGATGGCAGCGGCGCCCGGCAGCATGGCGCCATGGCGGAGAGGGGCCTGATCGGGTGTGCGGGCAAGAGTGCCGTTCCGCATTGCCAACGGCACAGCCAGGACGAGTGCAGCCATCACAACGACGACCCAGGGCGTCGCATGGAAGCGTCGGCTCAAACGGAATGTCAGACCACGCATTGGCTTTCTCCTTTCGGGGGAAAGCTCGATGATTCGCGTGGTGACGTAGAGACTTAATCGTGGCGGCTCGCCACTGTTCGGTCAAAATGTGGTTGAGAAAAAATTGAGGCGCCGTAATGCGATCACGTTGGCGCCTCATTCTGAGTTCGGGTCTGGACCACACGTGCAGCGGACACAAGTGGACGACCAATGAAATGCGTCGATTCCGGCCGTTACGCAACCTTAGATTGCAATAACCCCATCTACTCAATCTTCCGCTGTGTCCAGCCGGCCACGGCACCCATAAGTAGAATGCCGGCGGACACGCCGAGGCCCGTTGCCAGACTGCCGGTAAGATCGGCAAGGAGGCCGGTCGCCGCCGGACCGAAGCACTGAAGGATCGAGAACATGAGGGTGAAGGAAGCAAAGACCTCGCCCCAAAGAACAGGCGGCAACGAGGACTTGATGAAAGCCGTGATAGCTGCCGGCACCATGTAGAAGCAGCCGAACAGGAGGGCTGAGGCGATCATGATCGGGAGCCCACCGTCGACGAGTGGCAGGGCGGCGCCTATGCCGATGGTCCCCATGACCGCCGCGAATGGCCTCCCCGCCGGCCATGTCGCGAACGGCCGTGCCCAGATCCGCTGGCTCAGGATCGTCGAGAGCCCGAGCATGGCCCAGACGATCGCGATGTCGGTGCCGCTCATGCCGCGCTCGCGCATCCATGCGACGATGAAGGTCATGTAGGCGAAATAGCCGAGCGCAAAGCAACTGTAGCCGATGAACAGTGGGGCCATCGCTCTCTTCGACCAGGGCGTCGGCTGACGCAATGATGGTGCCACAGGCACAGGACGCGCGGCAAAGGTGGCAAGAACGCTCATGACGATCGATGTCGCGCCGAGCAACACCCAGGCTTGCGGCCAGGCCACATCGCCGCGCACTTCGAGCAGCCAGGGAATGGTGAGCGCGGTCAGCAGGAGGCCGGTGCCGCCGCCGGCGAAGTAGATTGCAATAGCTGACGCAGCCCGCCGTGCATCATGAGGAAAAATGCTCGCTGCCAGCACGCCGCCCGTCACGAATACATACGCAGCGGCAATGCCCGTGAGCGTGCGAACCGCGGCGATCGCCGCGAAATCGCGCACAAAGGCCGTGGCCAGCACCGTGATCGCGGTGGCCCAGAGCCCGACAATGAACGGCAGTTTGGATCCGAGGCGTCGGATGCTGGCAACGGCGACGAAAGCGCCAATGAGATAACCGACGGCATTGATCGTATTGAGCGCGCCGGCCTCGGTGTAGCTCCAGCCGAGATCGTTGCGCATGGCCGGCAGGACGAGGGCGTAGGAAAAACGTGCGAGGCTGTTGCCGACCGCCATGGCGAGCGATAGCCCGAATGCGGCGAGATAGCCAACGGCGGGGCTCGGCGGCCAGCTGGGTTCCGATCGGCCGCGCTCCATATCCACCAGCGTGCCTCTTGATATCCGGCGCCGAGGCGCTTCCGTAACCGCCGCGCTGCCACAGACGTCTTCCGCAAAGACCAGACCCCATGCACGCGCACAAGCGCGAATACCGCGCACAAGAGCTGCACATCCTTGGAGCTACATAAGCTTTCGCTCATGCGCGCGCGCTGCTAAATCCCAATGTCAGGAGATGCTCCATGTTCAGTCTTTCCGAGCTCGAGGCCGCCGCTGAAGTGGTCGCCCGCCATATGCCGCCGACGCCGCAGCATCACTGGCCGCTGCTGTCGCGCCGCACAGGATGCGAGGTGTTCGTAAAGCACGAGAACCATTCACCGATTGGCGCCTTCAAAGTGCGTGGCGGCATCGTGTACATGGATGCGCTCAGCCGCTCCGGCGCGAAGATCGACGGCGTCATCACGGCGACCCGCGGCAATCACGGCCAGTCCGTTGCGCGCGCGGCGACGGCCGTCGGCCTCAAAAGCGTGATCCTCGTTCCACACGGCAATTCGCGCGAGAAGAATGCAGCCATGCGCGCCTTTGGCGCCGAGCTGATCGAGCATGGCGTTGATTTCGACGAAGCCAAGGACGAGGCTTTCCGGCTCGCCGCCGAGCGCAACCTGCACATTGTACCGCCCTTCGATGCAGAGCTCGTGAAGGGTGTGGCGACGGCGGGTCGCGAGATGCTCACGGCGCTCGCTGATCTCGATGCCGTCTATGTCCCGATCGGCATGGGCTCGGGCGCGTGCGGCATGATCATGGCGCGCGACCTGCTCGGATCGAAGACCGAGGTCGTCGGCGTCGTCGCGTCCAATGCGCCGGCCGTTGCGCTCTCCATTGCCGCGGGCAAGGCGATCTCGACAAACTCGGCGGCGACTTTTGCCGACGGCATGGCTTGCCGCGTACCCGACCCGATGGCGCTCGACATTATGGCACGCGGCGCCGCACGCATCGTCACGGTCAGCGAGGATGAGATCGCGGACGCCATGCGTGCCTACTACGAGGATACGCACAACCTCGCCGAGGGTGCTGGCGCGGCCGCTCTTGCCGCCCTCATGCAAGAGCGTCAGAAGATGGCTGGCAAGCGGGTCGGCGTGGTCCTTTCGGGCAGCAATGTCGACCGCGAGGTCTTCGCGACAGTGCTAGCCGGCGAGACGCCGAAGGTCTGAGCGGCACAAGCTACAAGCAAAATTGAGCCGATATCATCGACTTGAAGCCGTGATATGGCCTTCCTGCCGGATGACGGCTATGCCATCGTCCGGAAATCAGAAAACCGCTTCGGCGGCCTCCTGCAAGTGGACCTTTCGTGAAGTACATCAGCACACGCGGCGCCGCGCCGGCGCTCGGTTTCGAGGACGTTCTGCTGACCGGGCTCGCCCGCGACGGCGGTCTCTATCTGCCCGAGCAGTGGCCGCAGCTCACGCGCGACGAGATCGCGGCGTTTGCGGGTCAGCCCTACGAGGATGTCGCCGTCCGCATCATGAAGCCGTACGTCGGCGGCGAGATTCCGGATGCCGATCTAGCGACCATCGTTGCCGATGCCTATGCCACCTTCAACCATCGGCTCGTGACGCCGCTCGTTCAGGTCGGGCCTTCGGACTGGATACTGGAGCTCTTTCACGGCCCGACGCTCGCCTTCAAGGATGTCGCCATGCAGGTGCTCTCGCGCCTCATGGACCGCGCGCTCGCCAGCAGGAAGCGTACCGCGACCATCGTCGGCGCGACGTCGGGCGATACGGGTGGCGCCGCTATCGAGGCCTTCCGCGGGCGCGAGGCCATCGACATCTTCATGCTGTTTCCCGAGGGCCGCGTCAGCGATGTCCAACGTCGCCAGATGACGACGCCGAGCGAAGCGAACGTCCACGCCATCGCGGTGCAAGGCACGTTCGACGATTGCCAGAACATCGTGAAGGCACTCTTCAACGATCTCCCATTCCGCGACCGTCTCGGTCTCGCCGGGGTGAATTCGATCAACTGGGCGCGTCTCATGGCCCAGATCGTCTACTACTTCACATCCGCGGTCGCGCTAGGTGCGCCCAGCCGCACGGTGAGCTTTGCCGTGCCCACGGGAAACTTCGGTGATGTGCTTGCGGGCTATGCGGCAAAGCGCATGGGATTGCCGATCGATCGGCTCGTCATCGCCACCAACGTCAATGACATCCTCACGCGAATGCTGGAGACCGGCCGCTACGAGAGCCGCGAGGTTGCGGCGACCTTCAGCCCGAGCATGGACATCCAGATCTCGTCGAACTTCGAACGGCTTCTGTTCGAACTCACCGGACGCAATGCCGAGCGCATCAACGGCCTCATGCGTGATCTTGCTGAGCGCGGCAGCTTTGCGCTGACACAGGGCGAGCATGGCCAGCTCAAGGAAGGCTTCGATGCTGAGCGCACGGACGAGGCGGCGACGCTCGCCACGATTCGCACACTCGAGGTCGCGACTGGTTATCTCGCCGATCCACATACCGCTGTGGCGGTCTCGGCGTCGGGGCGTGTGCCACGCCGGCTCGATGTGCCGATGATCACGCTTTCGACGGCGCACCCGGCGAAGTTCCCCGATGCCATCCGTCGCGCGGTCGGCCGCGCGCCCGCCGAGCCCGCATCCGTCGCGCGGCAGCGCACGCTTCCCGAACGCGTAACCGTGCTGCCCGGCGATGCCGCGGCCGTGGCGCGGTACGTGAGCACGAACGCACGTGCAGGACGCGTCTGACATGCATTTCAACGAAACGCGCCTCCCGAACGGCCTGACGATCATCTCCGACCACATGCCTCACGTGGAGACTGTCGCCCTCGGCGTGTGGGTCGCGACCGGCGCCCGCCATGAAGCCGCACGCGAGCACGGCATCTGCCACTTCATCGAGCACATGGCCTTCAAAGGCACGGCGCGGCGCACCGCCCGCGAGATCGCCGAAGGCATCGAGGAGGTCGGCGGCGAGCTGAATGCCGCGACGAGCCTCGACTCGACCGCCTTCTATGCACGCCTGCTCAAGGACGACCTCGCCGTCGGCCTCGAGGTCCTCGCCGACATCATGCTCAACCCGACCTATCCGGGCGAGGAGCTGGAACGGGAACGGAACGTGATCCTCCAGGAGATCGCGGCGACCCGCGATAGCCCCGAGGAGATCGTGATGGATCTCATCCAGGATGCGGCCTTCCCGCGTCAGCCCCTCGGCCGTCCGATCCTCGGCACGACCAGGACTGTCGGACGCTTCAGCGCAATCGACATGCACGCCTTTCGGCAGGCCCGCTATCATGCGGGAAGCATGGTGCTTTCCGCCGCAGGGAACGTCGATCACGCGGCCCTGGTGCGCCACGCTGAAGCCCTATTCGGAGCGCTTCCTGGAGGCAAGCGAGTCGTCCCCAAGCCGGCGAAATACGCGGGCGGGGTACGTCTTTCGTCGCGCCGCTTCGAGCAGGCGCATGTCGTCTTGGGATATCAGAGCCCCTCCTACCGGGAGCCGGATTTTTACGCCGCGCAGGTGTTCTCGGGGCTTTTCGGCGGCGGGATGTCGTCCCGGCTCTTCCAGGAGGTGCGGGAGAAACGGGGCCTTTGCTACGCGATCTATTCGAGCGCCTGGGGGCTAGGCGATACCGGAATGTTCAATGTCCATGCCGCGACCGGGCCAGAAACGATGGGCGCGTTGATCGACGTCGTTTCGGCCGAGTTCGACAAGGCGGCGGCTTCGCGCCCGGAGGATGGTGAAGTGCGCCGCGCCAAGGCACAGCTCAAGGCCGGCCTCCTGATGAGCCTCGAAAGCCCGATCGCGCGCGCCGAGCAGATGGCGCGCCAGATGCTCGCCCTCGGCCGCCTTGTGCCAATGGCCGAGCTTATCGACAAGGTCGATGCGGTGGACGCCGAGCAGATACGCGCTCTGGCTGAGCGGCTGGTGGCCCGCTCCAAGCTCTCGTTTGCACTGGCGGGTGCAGGCAAGGCGGGACGGGGTATCGTGGACAACGTCGAGCAGCGGGCGGTGCGCCATTGATCGGGTTCATGGGACTGGGGCACCATCGGACGTCACGGCGCTGCAAGAGCGCGCCGATATGGGTTGTCGTCTCTGAAACCGGGAGAGGACGGACATGGCGTTCCTGAGGCCGTCCTTCGTCGAGGAGGCAAGCGCATTCATTCGCGGCGACGGCATGTCGCTGCGACCGCCAGCGATGTCGGACTACGATCAGTGGGCCTATGTCCGCCGCGTCAGTCGCGATCATCTCGTGCCCTTCGAGCCGCAATGGGCGACCGACGAGCTGAGCCGCGCTGCCTTTCGCGAGCGCGTGCGGCTCTACCAGCGCAATCGCCGCGATGGTCTCGGCTATGCGTTCTTCATATTCCGCGACAGTGATCGCCACCTGATCGGCGCCATCACGTTCTCGAATGTCCGACGCGGCATCACGCAGGCGGCATCTCTCGGCTACTGGATCGGCGAGCCCTACGTGCGCCAGGGCAATATGCAGCGCGCACTCGCCGCCGTGCTGCCCTTTGCCTTCGAGGATCTGCGTCTTCATCGCCTCGAGGCCGCGTGCCTTCCGCACAATGTGGCCTCGCAGCGTGTGCTCGAGGCGAATGGCTTTGTGCGCGAAGGCTTGGCGCGGCGCTATCTACGCATCAACGGCCAGTGGCAGGATCATGTTCTCTTCGGGTTGATCGAGGAGGACTGGCACGCATGATAATGGGGGGCGTGCGCATCGGGGGCGACGCTGCTGGGCCAAGGCCTGGCGCGTATGCTGTCATGCGTCGCGCACTCGCGCTGCTGGCGCTCCTTCTTGTTGCGATCTTCGGTCTCGCAGCAGGCACGTCCGGAGCACGCGCGCTCGAAGCGATCGAAGTCTCCGAGGATGCCGACCGCATCGACGTCACGAGCCACGGCGAGCTCTACGAGGGCCGCGGCGACAGCATCCAGGCGGAGACGGCGCCGGACGCCACCGGCGGCACGTTCCGCATGAACGTGCGCGCGGCGACGCCTGGCACGAATCCGAGCTGGCTTGTCTTCTCACTGCGCAATCCCACGAACAAGACGATCGAGCGCTGGCTGACCGCCAACCGCTACTCGACGACGCGCTCTGGCGTGATCTGGCCCGATCTCGACGCGCGCCGCATCGAGGCCATCACGCAGTCGGAAGGCTTCGTCCCAGAGCGCATCAGGAACGACAGCGCCGACGTCTTCCGCATCAGCATCGAGCCCGGCCGCACGGTCACGTTCGTCGTCGAGCTCGCCTCCGAGCGCATCGCGCCTATCCAATTGTGGAAGCCGCTCGCCTACGAGCAGCGGCATCGCGATCGCCAGCTCTTCAACGGCATCCTGCTCGGTTTCACCGGTTTGCTCGCGATCTTCCTGACGGCTGTCTTCGCCGCCAACCACAAGATGATCTTTCCGAGCGCCGCGCTCGTCGCGTGGTGCGTGCTGGCGTTGCTCTGCGTCGATTTCGGATTCTGGCCGCGGCTCTTTCCCATGCGGCCCGAGGACAATGCCCAATACCGCGCGGTGGCGGAGGCCGCCGTCGCCGCAAGCCTTGTCATCTTCCTCTTCACGTTCCTGCGCGGGAATCTGTGGAACAGCTTCCTCAGGATGCTCTTCCTGATCTGGATTGCCGGTCAGCTCGTGATCGTCGCGACGGCCGTCCTCGATCCGCGTCTTGCAGCGACGGTCGCGCGGCTCTCGCTCGGCGCCATCGGCCTGTTCGGCGGTCTCGTGATCCTCTACTTCAGTCTGCGCGGGCTCGATCGCGCGCTCGCGGTGGCGCCAACGTGGATACTGCTGCTCGTGTGGCTCTTCGGTGGCGCCGCGACGCTGACCGGGCGTCTTTCCGGTGAAATCGCCATCTCGGGCCTGCTCGCCGGGCTCGTGCTGATCACGCTGCTGATCGGCTTCACCGTGACACAGTTCGCCTTCCGCGTAACCGAGCCGGCCTTCGCGAATAGTCCATCCGATCGCCAGCTCCGCGCCACGGCCATCGAGATGGCGAGCGTCGGCGTGTGGGAATGGAATGCGCGCCGCGACGAGATGAAGATGGATCCGCTCATCGAGGCGACGCTAGGGCTCAGGCCCGGTGATCTCTCGGGCAAGGTCGACGATCTGCTGGCTTATTTGCATCAGGCCGATCGCGAGCGTCTGCTGCTGCTCTTCCAGGGCGTCAAGGACAAGTCCGGCGGCGCTGTCAGCCTCGACTTCCGCATCCGCCATGCCGATAGCACGTACCGGTGGTTCGAGCTCGAGGGTGCCGCGGTGCCGACTGCCGACCGCCGCTCGCTGCGCTGCGTCGGTCTCATTCGTGATGTCACGGATTCGCGGCGCGCCCGCGAGCGCCTCATGCATGACGCCGTCCACGACAGCCTCACCGGTCAGCCGAACCGCGAGCTGTTTCTCGACCGCCTCACCATGGCTATCACGCGCGGGCGTGACGATCCTATGCAGAGGCCCACGGTCCTCCTGCTCGATCTCGACAAGTTCAAGAGCGTCAACAGTGCCTTTGGCCTCGTCGTCGGCGACAGCCTGCTGCTCACGGTCGCCCGCCGGCTGCAGCGCACGCTCAATACGAGCGACACGCTTGCCCGTATCGGCGGCGACCAGTTTGCGATCCTCATTCCCTCGCAGCACGACCCGCGTGAGCTGGCCATGCTCGCCGAGCGCCTGCGCCGCTCACTGCGCTCACCGATCAAGATCGCCAATCAGGAGATCATCCTCACTGGCTCGATCGGCATCGCCACCGCCGACGAGAACCAGGCGGACGCCCGCGAGCTTCTGCGCGAAGCCGAGACGGCCATGTACCGCGCCAAGCGCGCCGGCACGGATCGTATCGAGATCTTCACGCCGCAGATGCGCGGCGAGAAGGACGAGCGCATTGCCATCGAGAGCGATCTGCGTCGGGCCATCGAGCAGGGCCGCCTGACGGTGCTCTACCAGCCGATTGTCGCGCTTTCCAACGAGAGCCTCGTCGGCTTCGAGGCACTCGTGCGCTGGGAGCATCCGCGCTACGGGCAGTTGAGCCCTGCGGAGTTCATTCCGATCGCCGAGGAAACCGATCTCGTCGTCAAGCTCGGCTCCTACGTTCTCTCTCGCGCCATCGCTGAGGTCGCGAAATGGCAAGGCGCATTGCCGCGCGCCGAGCAGCCGCTATTCGTCAGCGTCAACGTCTCGAGCCGCCAGCTTCTCAAGGCCGACATCGTGCCGGAGATCCGCCACCTGCTGGGACGCAATGTCGTACCACGCGGGTCGCTGCGCCTTGAGGTCACAGAATCTCTCGTGATGGAGAACCCCGAGCGCGCGACGCACGTGCTCGAGCTCCTCAAGGGCGCCGGCGCCGATCTTGCGATCGACGATTTCGGCACGGGCTACTCCTCGCTCGCCTATCTGCAGCGCTTTCCCTTCGACACGCTCAAGATCGACAAGGCGCTCGTACAGTCGGGAACCGAGAGCGAGGCTGGCGGCGCGATCGTCCGCGCCATCCTGCTGCTCGCTCATGAGCTCGGCCACAAGGTCGTTGCCGAAGGGGTCGAGGCGCCCGAGGATGCCGCGTTCCTGCGTGCGCTCGGTTGCGAGTACGCCCAGGGCTTCTACTACGGGCAGCCCATGTCGGAGCGCGATGCACTCCAGCTCATCAAGCTCGTCGCGAAGTCCGAAAAGAAGATGGGCCGCCGCGCGATGAAGATGAGCACGCCGCGCCAGACAGCCAATGGCGCAGCCAACGGCAAGGACAAGGAGCCACCGGCGCCGGTGACCCAGCCCGCAGCGGCGCGCTCCAACGGCTCAGCCCCTCTCCCGGAGCCTGTCCGGCCGCCGCCACGTACCGGCACACCGGCCTTTGCCGGAAACGGTGCCGCGCCGCCGTCGAAGCCGCCTATGCCCGCCATGCCATCGGGGCCGCGCGCTTCCCCGCCACCGGGGGCGCCGCCGCCGGGACACGCCGCGGCAGCAGGTCCGAGGCCTGGACCGCCACCTCCAGTTCCCGGTCCCGGATACGCGGCAGGCCCTGTCCGGACGGCTCCGCCGCCGCCACCGCCTCAGGCAGCACCGCCGCCCCCCATGGCCGCTTCGCTTAGGGGAGCGGATGGCCCGCCGCAGGGCCGGCCTCTGCCGAACGGTGCCGTGCCGCCGCCGCCCATTGATACTGCCCCGCCGAAGGGCGGTCCCACGCTTCCAGGTGTGCCCGCGGCCGCGCAGACGCCGCTGACGAACGGCCCTGGCCCGATGCCCGGCACACCGCCGGGACCGCCGCCGCCAGTGCCAACGTTGACGCCGCCGGGGCCACCGCCGAGCCGCCCGTCCATGCCGCCGCCGATTGCAGCGAACGGTGGACCGCGCGAGCCGGCGCCGCCTCTGCCGCATCAGCGTCCTACAGGCCCGCCGCCGCTCGACGGGCAGCGCATGCCGCAGCCTCCGCCTGTTCCCGGTAATGTGCCGCCGCATACGCAAGGCAACCGTCCGCTACCGCACGCGGTCCGCGAGACGACGCTGCCGGCCTCGCTCACGGCGAGCCTCGCGCGGCTTGCCGGGCGTGAGCCGCCACGGTCGCCGGAGCCGCCGCGTGATGCCGTGCCGCCGCCGGAGCGCTCGCGCTCCGGTACCTGAAGGACGGGCTCCCGAGGGGGCCGGCCGGTATCGATCTGTGGTCGCCCGTTGCCGGGCCGCCATGGCGCGGGCCCGATGATTTGGCTAAGTTGGTCTCCTGCGTTGCCAAGTCGTGTCAGGATTGCCATGCAAGGATTTGAGGGTGCCCGCCGAATTCGATCTCGGGAGCGGCATCGCACGAGCCTCCGCCAGCGTTGGCGGCGTGGGGCAGTGGCCGGCAGTCGTGGTGCGTGGCTGGGCGCGTGGTTGATGATCGCCACAGCCTTGGCGCCGGACCATGCCGGTGCCCAGACCCAGGCGACGCCGCCTTCCGAAAGCCGGCCCGCAGTCAGCAAGAGTTTGATCGAGAAGATCGCTGAGTGGCTGCACGAGGCAAATCGCGCGCACCAGGATCTGCTTGCGCGCCTGAGCCGGCCGGTACAACAGGCCCCGCCGTCATCGGATGTTGCGGCCCCGGCAGCGCCCCCTGCAGCCCCAATGCCCGCACCGCCGGCCCAGATCGCGCGGCAGCCCGACGAGGCGAGCCGCGCGGAAGCCCTCAAGAAGGCCGAGGAGAAGCTCGCCTCAGAGGAAGCGCGCCGCCTCGCAGCCGAGCAGCAAGCCGAGGCGACGCGCCGTCAGGAGGAAGCAGCCCGCAAGCCCGAAGCTGAGGCGGCCGCCGAACGCGAGCGGTCCGAGGCCACGCGCCGCGCCATTGTCGCCGAGCGGGAGGCTTCCGAGAAAAAGCGGCAAGAAGAAGAGGCGCGCCTTCTCGATCAGACGCGACGCGAACGCGAGGCGCGCGATGCGGAAGCTGCCCGCGTCAAGCTCGAGGCCGAGCAGAAGGAGCGCGACGCAGAAGTGCGCCGGCAGGCGGAGGCACTCGCCAAGGACATGGCCGAACGCGCGACGTCCGAAGCCGAGACGCGCGCGGCCGAGGAGCGGACACGCGCGGCGGAACAGGCGGCGCGTACGGCCGCTGCTGAGCGTCGCGAGCGCGAGGAAGCGCAAAAGCTTGCCGAAGCCGCGGATCGTGCCGCCGAGGCTCGACTTGCCGAGGAGCAGCGGGTGCGTGACGCCGCCCGAGCAGCCGAGGAACGCAAGCGCGCCGAGGAGCAGCGTGCTCGCGAAGCCGAGGCCAGGCGGCTTGCCGAGGCTGCCGGCCGCGCCGCAGAGGAGCGTCGCCGCGCCGAGGAGCAGCAGGCGCGGGAAGCAGAAGAGAAGAAGCTCGCGGAAGCGCGCGCCGAGGCCGAGCGCTTGAGGAGGGCCGCCGTGCAGGCGCCGGCAGAGGGCAGTGGTGTTCGTACTGCGGCTGTTGCCTCGCCCTCACCGTCCGCTGTGACGCCGACGCGCGTAGCGCCTTCCCGCAAAACCGCCCAGCGGGCGGCCTCACTCCGCAAGCGCGTGCGCGTACGCGCGGCAGCAACTCAGTGCCGTCCATGTCCGCCGCAGCGCCACACGCGCAAGACGGCACGTCCGGCCGTTGCCAGCCATAGACACAAGACCCACCACACGAGCCGCGCTCACCGCGATCTGTTCTTCTGTCCACCCCCGAGCCACGACCGCATGTCGCGGCGATGACTGGCCTCGATCTGCGGCGTGCATAGCTCGGCCGCAGGAGCGCAATTCCCCGCACAAGATGCTATGAGCTGGCCAGCCACCCACCCAGCAGAGTGCGCTCTGCAAGGCCGGCAGCGGTTGAGGAGCAGTTCATGCAGCGCGAAGCGAGCGGGAAATCTGCGCAGCAGGCGCATCGAGGCGCGCGTGCGCAGCCGGCGCAGCGCAGCTCTCTGAGGGCGCTCCGCGGCATTTTTCCTTATGTCTGGCCGAGCGACCGCCCGGATCTCAAGCGCACCGTCTTCGTCTCGCTCGTCCTCATGCTGTTCGCGAAGCTGGTGACGGTGGCCATGCCGTTCACCTACAAGTGGGCGACCGACGCGCTCGTCGCAGCGACCGGCGCTCCACAATCGGGTGGTGCTGCCTGGAACTGGCTCGTCGGCGCGCCGATCGCGGCCACGCTGCTCTATGGCGCCGCACGGATCGCGATCGTCATCTTCTCGCAGACTCGCGAAGGGCTCTTTGCCAAAGTGGCCATGAATGCCGTGCGCCGTCTCGCGCTAACGACTTTCGAGCACATGCACGCGCTCTCGCTGCGCTTTCATCTGGAGCGCAAGACCGGCGGCCTCACACGCGTGCTCGAGCGCGGCCGCGCCGGCATCGAGAATATCTCACGCATGACGCTGATGACGTTCATCCCGACGATCGTCGAGTTCGCGCTTGTGCTCGGTGTGCTCGCCTTCGAATTCGACTGGCGCTACGTGCTCGTCGTCGCCGGCATGATCGCTCTCTATCTCTGGTTCACGATCTTTGCGACCGAGTGGCGTATTCGCATTCGCCGCACGATGAATGAGAGCGACAGCGACGCCAATACCAAGGCCATCGATAGCCTGCTCAACTACGAGACGGTCAAGTATTTCGGCGCCGAGGCCCGCGAGGCCGCGCGCTACGATGCGTCTCTAGCGACCTACGAGCGCGCGAGCGTGCGCACGTATACCTCGCTCGCGTGGCTCAATACCGGTCAGGCCGTGATCTTCACGCTGACGCTCACATTTTGCATGGTGATGTCGGCGCGCGATGTGATCGCCGGCACGAACACCCTCGGCCAGTTCATCATGGTCAATGCGCTCATGCTTCAGCTGTTCATCCCGCTGAACTTCATGGGCATGGTTTATCGCGAGATCAAGCAGGGCATTACCGACATCGAGATCATGATGGACGTGCTCGAGCAGCCGCCGGAGGTCGCCGACCGGCCCGGCGCGCGCGATCTCGTCGTCGGCGGTGGCGCGGTGCGATTCGAGAACGTGCGTTTCCACTACGAGGCCGCGCGCCCGATCCTCGAGGGCCTCTCTTTCGAGGTGCCGGCGGGCAAGATGGTCGCGATCGTCGGGCCATCCGGTGCGGGAAAGTCGACCATCAGCCGCATTCTGCTACGCTTCTACGATGTCTCCGGCGGGCGCGTGACGATCGACGACCAGGATATTCGGGATGTGACGCAGGCGAGCGTACGCGCCGCGATCGGCGTCGTGCCGCAGGACACTGTGCTGTTCAACGACACCATCCGCTACAACCTTCAGTACGGACGCCCCGATGCTACGGAGGCCGAGATCGAGGCGGCGGCGCGTCTCGCTCAGATCGATGCCTTCATCAAGACGCTGCCGGAGGGCTATGACACCATGGTCGGCGAGCGCGGGCTGAAGCTCTCCGGCGGCGAGAAGCAGCGCGTGGCCATCGCACGCACGATCCTCAAGTCGCCGCCCATTCTCATGCTCGACGAAGCGACGAGCGCCCTCGACAGCCACACCGAGAAGGAAATCCAGGACGCGCTCGACAAGGTGGTCAAGGACCGCACGACTCTCGTCATCGCGCACCGCCTCTCGACGATCGTGCACGCCGACAACATCATCGTGCTCGACAAGGGCCGGCTGGTCGAGCAAGGCACGCACGGCGAGCTGATGTCGCGAGACGGGCTTTATGCTTCGCTCTGGAACCGTCAGCGGCAGGCCGAGAAGGCGCGCGAAGAACTGGCCGCCGCCCTCGCGCAGGAGGGCGAGCGCATTGCGGATGGGCGTCTGAAGCTCGAAGACGTCGAGCCGGCGGAGAAGACGCGCGATGAAGCGGGCGCCTGAGGCGACTTACCGTGGCGCGAGGCGGATGGCGCCGTCGAGGCGGATGCATTCGCCGTTGAGCATGACGTTCTCGCAGATGTGCGTGGCGAGCGCCGCGTACTCCGTTGCGCTGCCGAGGCGCGAGGGGAAAGGCACCGAGGCGGCCAGCGCCTTGCGTGCATCCTCCGGAAGGCCATCGAACATGGGCGTGTGGAAGAGACCCGGCAGGATCGCACAGACTCGGATGCCGCTCTGCGCGAGATCGCGCGCGACGGGCAGAACCATGGACTTCACGCCGCCCTTGGATGCGGCATAGGCCACCTGACCGATCTGGCCGTCCTCGGCGGCGACCGAGGATGTGTTGATCATGACGCCGCGCTCGCCGTCGGGTCCGATGGGATCGAGCGTCAGCATTCCTGCCGAGCTACGCGACATCAGGAGGAACGAGCCGATCAGGTTGATCGAGATCACGCGCGCGAAGCTCGCGAGGTCGTGCGGTACGGGCGGCGCGCCCTCCTTGCCCTTGCGGGCTGTGCGCTGGCCGATGGCGATACCGGCGCAGTTGACGAGAATGCGCTCCTGGCCGTGTGCCTTGCGGACGGCAGCAAGTGCTGCGTCGACATCCGCTTCGCTGGTCACGTCGCACTTTGCGAACGTGCCGCCGAGTTCCTTGGCGAGCGAGGTGCCGGCCGTCTCGTTCACATCGAGGATGCCGACCTTGACGCCCTTGCCCGCGAGCGCGCGCGCGGTTGCCGCGCCGAGACCCGAAGCGCCGCCCGTGATGACGGCGGCAATGTCTTTTCCAAGCTGCATGACGGGATGCTCCTTCCAGATGCGAAGATGTGGGCCTTCATCGGGACCGCGGTGTCAGAGTCAGTTCATAGGCCTTAGCTCGGGCGCGGGCTCATATTTCCTTGGCGCGCTCGCGTAGCACGAACTTCTGGATCTTGCCCGTGGACGTCTTCGGCACCTCGGCAAAGACGATATGGCGCGGGCATTTGTAGTGCGCGAGGTGATCGCGGCACCAGGCAATCACGTCGGACGCGAGCAGCTGCGTGCCCGGCTTCAGCTCGATGAAGGCGCACGGTGTCTCACCCCACCTCTCATCGGGCTTGGCGACGACGGCACAGGCGGCGATCGAGGGGTGCTTGTAGAGCACGTCCTCGACCTCGATCGAGGAAATGTTCTCGCCTCCCGAGATGATGATGTCCTTGGAGCGGTCCTTGAGCTGGATATAGCCGTCGGCATGAAGCACGCCGAGATCACCCGAGTGGAACCAGCCGCCGGCAAAGGCTTCGTCCGTCGCCTGCGGGTTCTTGAGGTAACCCTTCATGACGATATTGCCGCGGAACATGACCTCGCCGAGCGTCTGTCCGTCGGAAGGCACGACCTCCATGGTCTCGGGCTTCATCACGGTGAGGCCTTCGAGCGCGGCATAGCGCACGCCCTGGCGCGCCTTGCGCTGTGCGCGAGCGGACGAATCGAGCACGTCCCATTCGCTCTTCCACTCGTTCACCGATGCCGGGCCGTAGGTCTCGGTTAGGCCATAGACGTGAGTGACGTCGAAGCCGGCTTGCTCCATGCGCGAGAGTACGGCCTCGGGCGGCGGCGCTGCAGCCGTGATGAACTGCACGCGATGCGGCAGTGGGCGGAGCTCGTTCGGCGTTGCGTTGAGCATCGCCGACATGACGATTGGCGCGCCGCAGAGGTGCGTGACCTTGTGCTCGGCAATGGCCTCGTAGATGGCGCCGGCCCTGACCCAGCGGAGGCAGACGTGCGTTCCCGCTGCGGCCGTGACGGTCCAGGGGAAGCACCAGCCATTGCAATGGAACATCGGCAGCGTCCAGAGATAGACGGAATGCCGGCTCATCTGTGCCGAGACGATATTGGCGTAGCACATGAGGTGCGCGCCGCGGTGGTGGTAGACCACGCCCTTGGGATTGCCGGTCGTGCCGGACGTGTAGTTCAGCGAGACGGCGTCCCATTCGTCCGCCGGCACCCGCCACTTGTAGCCGGCGAAGCCGCGCTTGATGAAATCCTCGTACTCGACGGGGCTCAGCCGCTCGCCGACCTGCGGGAACTCAGGGTCATCGTACTCGACGAGCCGCGGCTTCACGCGGCACTTCTCGACGGCCTCCTTCACCGTCGCCGAGAATTCGCGGTCGTAGATCAAGACCTTGGACTCGGCGTGGTCGAGCTGGAAGGCGACGATCGCGGCATCGAGCCGGGTGTTGATCGAATGTAGAACGGCCCGCGTCATAGGCACGCCGAAATGGGCTTCGAGCATCGGCGGCGTATTCGACAGCATGACCGACACGGTGTCGCCAGCGCCGATCCCGAGCCAGGCGAGCGCGGAGGCGAGACGTCGGGCGCGCTCGTAGAGCTGAGCGTAGGTGAAGCGCTGGCGGCCATGGATAACGGCGATATGCTCGGGATGAACGGCGGCCGAGCGCTCGAGGAAAGTCAGCGGCGTGAGCGGCTGATAATTGGCCGACGTCTTGCCGAGATGCCTGTCGAAGGGGTTCTGGGACATGAGGGCCAATCGTGCTCAGGGACGAGGCCGCGAGGGGCCTCGGGCGGAAGCTATCCGAGCCTCAGGATCGGAGCAACGGCCCGCGATTGCCAAGCAACGTCCGTTCATATGCAACGGTAGGATTGTGCAAAGCGTTGCAGAGTGAAGGCCCAGTCGTTCCGGGACGAGGACCGGATCGCGACGGCGTCACTTCTGAGTGATCTGTGGAAAAAACGAATCACCCGAGCGCGGCAAATCTGCCAAAGATATGGCGCAATCGATTGGAATGAATGGGTTTCGCTTGCGATGCCGTGCCGAAGCAGTCATGCTGATAAAGCATTATGGTGTGGACTGATGGGCGTTGATCCGTCGACCGTGCCGGCCGGAACCCCCGAACCTCTTGAGAGGCCTTCTGCCATGCGGCGCGCCGCCCTATGCCTGCTCTCCACCATCGCGCTTGCCGCCGCGTCGCCGGCATTTGCCCAGGATACGCCCCGAGCAGGGGAGAGCGCGGCCGAGCAGCCGGCGGAGCGGACTCCCCCGGTGATCGATCCCGCAGCCTTGTCTTCCAAGGCGCGCACAGAAGGTGATGCGAACGTTGCGCCGCCCGCGCCGCCTGCTGCTACGGCCAGCACGCCCGTAATCGTGCCACCGGCACCTCCGAGCAACCCGATCGCGACTTCGTCGATCCCGGGCTCGAAGCCGTCGAGCGAGACGCCGGCCGCGAGCGAAGCGCCTGCTGCGCCCGCCTCCCAAGAGACAACGACCTCAACACCGGCTGCACCTGCACCTCAGGCGCCCGCAACTGCAACGCCGGCGCCTCAGGCTCCGCCGGCTGTTGCGGCACCGGCCGAGCCGCCGCCCCCGCCACTCAATGCCGCGCTGATCGCCGCCATCGAGAGCAGTCAACCGAATACGCGACAGGCTCAGGAGCGCGAGTGGCATGATGCGATCCGCGCCTTCTATGTTGCCCGCAAGGGCCAGCCCATGTGGACCACGCCGAGTGGCCTCAGCACGAACGCCGAGGCGCTTGTCGCCGAGATGGGCCGTGCCGATGAGTGGGGCCTCGATCCCCGGGCCTTCGACATCAGGGGCCTGCCGACGGGCAGTGCCACACCCGAAGTGCTCGCCGCGGCCGAGCTCAAGCTTACCAATGCCCTCGTCACGTACGCGTGGCACGCGCGCGGTGGACGCGTCGATCCGGTGCAGCTCAGCAAGTGGCTCGACCAGTCGCCGCGGCCTCTCGATGTGAAGGCGCTCCTCGAGAAATTCGCGACTGCAAGCGATCCGTCAATTGCCCTTCAGAAGCTCCATCCGCAGCACCGCCAGTTCGAGCTGCTCAGGCAGGCTTACCTCAAGGCTCGCGGGGATAAGCCGGCGACGCAGCAGGTCCAGGAGGATCCGCGCGAGGTGACCATCCCCAACGGGCCGGTGATCCGGGTGGGCGATCGCCACGAGCATGTCGAACTCGTGCGTCGCCGTATCGATCTGCCGGCGCGCGTTGCGGATGACGCCGATCTCTATGACGAGGAAGTCGCTGCCGCCGTGCGCGAGTTCATCGGTCCGACCTATCGCGACCGCCAGTCCGGCCGCATGGTGCAGCGTCCCTCGCATCCCGCGCTCACCAATGCCGTTCGCGCGAGCCTCCGCCCCAAGGCGGCGCCGCAGGAGCAGGCGCAGGGACGACAGCCCTCACTCAAGCAGTATCTCGTCAATCTCGAGCGCTGGCGCTGGATGCCGGAGCAGCTCGGCAGCACTCACGTCTGGAACAATCTTCCAGAGTATACGACGCGGGTGCTACGCAACGGCACGGTCGTCCACCAGGAGCGTATCATTATCGGCAAGCCGACGAACCAGACGCCGGTCTTCTCCGACGAAATGCAGTTCGTCGTGTTCCATCCGGATTGGGGAGTGCCGGGCACGATCAAAGTGCAGGATCTGCTGCCGTCGCTGCAGACGGGAGACGATTCGATCCTCGATCGCCGGAACATGCGTATTGTCAACGGCAACCGCACCGTGCGCGCCTACGAGATCGACTGGGAGCGGACCGATATCCGCAAGTTGTCGATCGTCCAGGATCCTGGCCCGAGCAATCCGCTCGGACAGCTCAAGTTCATGTTCCCGAACAAGCATGACGTTTACATGCACGATACGCCGACGAAGCACCTCTTCGAGACGCCCGTGCGTGCCTACAGCTTCGGCTGCATCCGCGTGCGCAACCCGATGCGCCTTGCCGAGCTCGTCTTCGGCCAGGACCGCAACTGGAGCATGACCGACATCTCGGAGCTGCTGAAGCCGCGCGCCGCTCAGAACAATCGCGTCGATCTCAACCGGCGCATTCCCGTGCACAACACCTACTTCACGCTTCTCGCGGACGAGCATGGGAAGGTGACGAGCTTCGCCGACGTCTATGGTCATGACCGGCGCATTCAGGCTGTGCTTCTCGACGGCCAGAGCGTCGCTGCCGTGGCGCGTACCGATCCGGCTGCCGAGCTCGATCGCAAGGTGAGAGAGCTTGCCAACGCCCCGCGCCCACGCCGCGAAGAGTACAGCGGTGGCTGGGGTGGTGGTGGCTGGGGCTGGGGCCCGCCGCCTAAGGGCCGCCGCGGTGGCGGTGGTGGCGGCGGGGACTTCTTCTCGGGTCTCTTCGGTAACTGAGTTGAGCCGTGGCGTCAGGCAGCAGCCTGACGCCGAGTGCGCTTGAGCCGGCGCGCGGCTCCCTGGCGCTGCGCGAGATCCACCTGCACGATGTAGATCTCGGTCACCTCGTAGCCGAGGAACACGCCCGGGCCGGCGTTGATGGTCGAGCCATGGCTGCGACGGTCCGACATCACGATGCCGGCGTCGAAACGTCCTTCGATGGTCTCGAACAGGCTTCGCGCCTCATCGATCTGCGCGACGACGACAATATGGTCGTAGGCTTCGTCCAGCGCATCGAGCACGAGGTTGATCCAGCCGGCGTCGAGCGATCGCAAGGGATCGGCCGATGCGCTGCCCGCCGCGATGAAGTGCACGTCGCTCTCGGGCAGTCGTACGATCACGTCGTCGAAGCTCGCTCGGCCATCCAGCAGGTCGTTCATGCCGGGTCGCGTTTGTAACCCGAGGCTCGCAGCGAGACCCTTGCCGTCGCGTGACCAGTCGACGAGTACGCAGCGCCGGCCCGCAGTGGCGAGCGAGGTGATCATGTCGCGCGCTTCGCTCGCGCCGTCGATGCCGTCGGCGACGAGGAGCGTGCGGTGGCCTTTCCGCCCCATGGCCCTGCCCGCCAGATGGCGAGCGGTGTCGGTCGTAGTTGAAAGTATGACGAACTGCCCCGGCTCGCTGCTCTGAACATGCGGCGCCACCGCGGCCTGCACGTCCTCGGTCGGGCGCTTGTCGGTCACCGGGGCATCAATCGGCCGAGCCTCGAATGCGGCGGTGTCGAGCCGCACGTCCGCGCGATCGCGTGCCGTTGCAGCGAGATCCGCAAAGCCCGTCTCAGCGACCGACCGCCGATTACCAAAGAGCAAGGCGCGAACGATCACCGCCACGAACCCGATCATCAGGATCGAAACGGCAGCGAGCAGAGCGAACTGACCTTTGCGAGGGAAGGCCGGGATGGCGATAGCCTGCGCGGGCGACACGCGCTCGGCGAAGGCAGCATGCACCGGCGCTCGCGGCACACCTGGCTCCTGATCGCTAAGGTTCTCCAGCGCGCGCCGCTTGGCGGCAGCATCCTGCTCGAGCGCGGCAAGGCGGGCCGTGTCGGAAGCGGCGCCACTGGTGCCAGCGCTGGCATCGGCGCGGGCGAGCCGCGCGCGCGCCTCGGTCTCGCGCGCCGTGGCCGACTTGACCTCCGCGTCGAGCGCTTCGGCGATGGCGGTCGCCTCGCGGAACATTTGCCAGCGCAGCTCGCTCAGCCGGGCCTTGAGATCGCGGATGCGCGGATGGTCGGATGCCAGTGAGCGCTCGGCGGCGGTCTTCTGCACCTCGAGGCGGACGCGCTCGCCAATGAGCTGATGAAGGCTCGGCGAAGTCTGCAGCTCGGCAATAGCCTCGACCTTGCCTTTGTCGAGAAGCGCGCGAACGGCCTCGGCGCGTGCGGCAGCATCGCTGCGCTCGCGCTCCGACTGCGCCAGTGCTTCCGCGAGATCATTGCGTCGCTGATCATCGACCGCTTCATCCGACAGGCGCTTGATGCGCGCGATCTCAGCCTCGATCCTGGCCAGTTCGTCGGTAAGCAGATGCTTTTCATGCCCGGACGCCACCGTGCCGGTGGGCTCCGCCGATGCCAATTGGAGATGGACGAGATGATCGGCGATCCGCGCAGCAAGATCGGGCGTGCGTGCCGTCGCGCTGACGATGATGCTGCCCTCCTCCTGGCCTGGCTTAACGTCGAGATTCTGCGCGAGGGCGGCAAGCGCCTGCTCGTTGCGGGCACTTTCGGGGCGCCGCGCATGGCGGCCCGACAGGCGATCTAGCGAGCCAATGGCATCTTGTATCGCGTTCGCGCCGCCGAATGGGAGATTTTCGAGATCCAAATCCGCCACGACCTTGCGCGCCAAATCACGCGACTTGAGCGAGGCAATGATGGTAGCCGCAGCCGCATCAGGCGCCGTGAGGCGAATTTCGGTCGTGGCGACGTAGCGGGCAGGGACCAACGCCAGCGCGGTGAACACCGCAGCACCCGTAAAGCCAGCGACGACCAGCACGCGCAGCCAGGAGCGCATCAGCACCGACCACTGAGACATGACGGCAATATCTTCGGACGCCAATCGAGCGGAGTTACGCATGAGCTTGATACCGGTGTGCTGATCCGCGATGTCGAACTCGACAGGCGGTGTACAATTGTCCCGGATTAGAACGCTCGGCCCTTGCGATTTCATTAAGCGCGGAAAGACTTTCTCGCGGTCAGTTCTTGTTAACTCGCACTAACGATAAGTTGCTACGCACGGCGGCGCCTGCGTCGCGGGATCAGCGCGCGGCGGCCGCCGCCGAGCGGATCGCCGCGATGTTCTTCGCGTAAGCGTCCTTACTGCCGCCCTTGAACACGGCCGATCCGGCGACCAGCACATTGGCGCCGGCCGCGACGACGAGCGGCGCCGTCTCCGGCGTGACACCGCCGTCGATCTCGATATCGATCGGGCGATTGCCGATGAGCGCCTTCACGCGCCTTACCTTCTCTATGACCGACGGAATGAAAGCTTGGCCCCCGAAGCCGGGATTGACGGTCATCAGCAGAATGAGATCGAGGCGGTCGAGCACGTATTCGATGACGTTCTCGGGCGTCGAAGGATTGAGAGAGGCGCCCGCCTTCTTACCGAGTGCGCGGATGGCCTGGAGCGAGCGGTCGAGATGCGGCCCGGCCTCGGCGTGGACCGTGATGATGTCGGCGCCGGCCTCTGCAAACGCGGCGAGATAGGGATCTGCCGGCGTGATCATGAGGTGGCAGTCGAAGACCTTCTTCGAGGCACTCCGGATGGCTTTGATGACTGGCGGCCCATACGAGATGTTCGGGACGAAATGGCCGTCCATGACATCGAGGTGGATCCAGTCGGCGCCGGCCGCATCGACATCGGCCACTTCCTGACCGAGCCGGGCGAAGTCGGCCGAGAGGATCGACGGCGCGATGATGAGATCCCGAGACATCGAGGTCCTCCGTTCGCGCGGCATTCAGGAAAATCAGGCCGCATATCCAGGCGATAGCACGACACGGGGCTCATGCAACAGGGCGCCCGGCATGGCTTCTGAGCCTATCCCCGACAGCATCTGAACGACGGCCAATGCTGGGCGTATGGCCCCAGACTGAGGATAAAGACCAGTCTGGGGATCAAATTCCTGTTTAATCCATAATTTGTCCTAAGTTTCCCGTTGACGCCCATCAGAACCCATGACATCCCATTAATGCCCGTCCGCACCGGGCAGGAGATGTGGGGCGTGGCGCCGGTTCTGCAGAGGGTCTGAACCGTGCGACCGCCCGCTCTCCGGCCGGTCCGAAAGGATGGAGGAAAAGCGTCTGCACCGCCCTCGCGTGTCGATCGAGGGCGGTTCCGTGCGGGAGTTCAGAGCGTGAGGCGGGTTTTCAGTCGCGGTTGTCGCGTTGAGCAAAAACGACGGGACTTCGACTGAAGGGATGGACCGCTTTGTCTCGACATTCATCAACAAGATCGACGCCAAGGGCCGCGTATCAGTTCCTGCGCCTTTCCGGGCTATTCTCGAGCGAGACGGCTTTCAGCAGGGCGGGGCAGGACACGTGTACTGCTACCCCGCGCTCGACAGTCCTGCGGTCGATGCAGGCGGCGAAAGACTTGCGCGGACGATCGACGGGCTTCTCGCGGGCCTGCCGGACTATTCGATCGAGCGGGACGAACTCTCTGTCGCACTTTACGGTATCTCCCAGGTCCTCTCGATCGACCAGGACGGACGTATCGTGCTTCCTGAAGGCCTTCGCGCCCACGCGGGCATCACTACCCAGGTCGCTTTTGTCGGCCTGGGCGAAAAATTTCAGCTTTGGGAGCCGGGCCAGTTCGAGCGCCGCCGCGCCGAGGCCCAGCAGAAAGTTCGCGAGCACCTCAAACTGTTCGGCGCGGGTCGGCGCGGCGGGGGCGACCCCGGCGGCGGCCAGCAGGGGGCGCGGGAATGATGGCGGGCCGCCAGGCGCGCCCAGGGGAACGTGCCACTGAGGGTGCGGTCCGCCACATTCCCGTGTTGCTTGATGAGGTGCTCGCCGCGCTGAAGCCAGCGGCCGGCGAGACCTTCATCGACGGCACTTTCGGTGCCGGCGGCTACACGTCGGTCATTCTCGACGCCGCCGACACGCGCGTCATCGCAATAGATCAGGATCCCAACGCGCTCGCGGCCGGGCAAGCGCTTGTCGAGAAATATGCGCCGCGCCTCATCCTGAGCGAAGGGCGCTTTGGCGATCTCGACCGCATCGCGGCGGACGCCGGCTTTCCCACTGTCGACGGTGTGGTTCTCGATATCGGCGTCTCGTCCATGCAACTCGACGAGGCTGAACGCGGCTTCTCCTTCATGTCGGACGGCCCGCTCGATATGCGTATGTCGCAGTCGGGACCGAGCGCCGCTGACGTCATTCGCGATTCTTCCGAAGAGCTGCTGGCCGACATCTTCTTCCATCTCGGCGAGGAGCGGCGCTCGCGTGCCGTCGCGCGCGCGATCGGCCGGGTGCGTGAAAGCAGCGAGATCACGACCACACGCCAGCTCGCCGATCTCGTCCAGCGGACGCTCGGCCGCGCCAAGGGTGACGACAAGCATCCGGCGACGCGCGTCTTCCAGGCGCTCCGCATTTTCGTGAACGACGAACTCGGCCAGCTCATGGACGCGCTCATGGCTGCCGAGCGCGTGCTGAAGCCCGGCGGGCACCTCGTCGTCGTCACGTTCCATTCGCTCGAAGACCGCATCGTCAAGCGTTACCTCACGGACGCAAGCGGTCGAAATCCGTCCGGTTCGCGCCACTTGCCGCCAGCGGCAGAGGCCGCGGCGGCACCGCGTTACCGAATTGTTAACCAACGCCCGTTAACCCCGTCTGATAAGGAAATTGCCGCCAATCCGCGTGCGCGTTCGGCGCGCCTCCGGGCCGCCGAGCGGACCTCGGCACTGGCGGCACATCCCGCGGATGAGGCCAGTCTCGGCGTGATCCGGCCCGAGAGCCTCGCCCGCCGCTAGTGTCCCGATTCCGAAGTTCGCTTGACCTCGATGCTTGCGTCACGAGCGAACTTCGGCATCACAAGGGACACTAGAATCATAATCTTGCTAGTGTGATTCAGATCGAGAAATTCGCTCGATAACCGTGCCGCGAGGTCTGGCGAATTTCTCGATCATCACACCAGTGCCTAGTTGAGGAGCGGTGTTCGCTATGCCCCGCCTAGCCGCAGTCGGCACGGTCCTGCTCGCGGTCGCTTCGGCGTTCGTGCTGTACGCCGTCACGTACGAAACGCGGAGGCTGGAGCAGCATGTCTCAGCCCAGGATCGGACCATCGAGAAGACACGCCTTGACATCGCGGTGCTCAAGGCCGAGCGCGCTTATCTCGCGCGTCCTGAGCGTATCGAGGATATGGCCCGCAAGATCGGCCTCGGTCCTATCGATCCGCGCCAGTACGAGATGTTGTCCTCGGCAGGTGAGCGTCGGCCTTCTCCGGAAGAAGAGCGTAGGCCCTCTCCGGAAGGAGAGCGTCGCCCATGAAACGGCCCGAGCCGCTGCGTGTCGGGCCTGCGCTGGCAGCGCGACCCGGCGCGCCGCGCGATCCCGGCCATGCCGTACGCGTCGAGCTGCCGCGCGGGCGCACGTGGCTCATGCACGTCGCGATCTCGGCGGTTTTCGTGGCTATTGCCGGGCAGACCGTTCGCCTCGCGGCGAGCGGTGATCCGGAGACGCGTCTGGCGCGTGCCGAGCCTCTCCATCAGACTTTTATCCGCCCGGACATCGTCGATCGCCGCGGCATCTTGCTCGCGACCGACGTGGATGCGGCTTCGCTGTTCGCCGATCCGGCGATGATCCGCGACGCCGACCTGACGGCTGAAAGACTAGCCGCTACCTTTCCCGAGCTTGATGCAGGTGACCTGCGGCGCCGGCTCGCCGACCACACGCGCCGCTTCGAGTGGATCAAGCGCGGCCTGACACCCATCGAGGCGCAGCGCGCGCATGATCTCGGTATTCCCGGTCTCGGCTTTCGCCGCGAGCCGCGTCGCGTCTATCCGACCCGCTACCTGACCTCGCATATCATCGGTCACGTTGATCCTGACAATCGCGGCACTGCCGGCATCGAGCGGCACATCGACGAGATCGGAGAGATCGATGCCGCTGCCGCGCCGCGCCGCTCGCAGAGAGCGCCGATACGGCTCTCCATCGATCTCGGTGTGCAGAACGCCGTCGCCGATACGCTCGCCGATGCGATGAAGCAGTACAAGGCCGAGGGCGCCTCCGGCATCGTCCTCGATGCTGCGAGCGGTGAGATCATCGCGGCCGTTTCGCTGCCCGACCAGGATCCTGAGAAATTTCCCGGTGCCGATGAGGACGACCGCAAGGACCGCGTCATGGGCGGCACCTTCGAACTCGGCTCCATCGCGAAGACGGTCACGCTCGGCCTCGCACTCGAAGATCTCGGTTCTTCGCTGAACCGCATCTATGACACGCGCGAACCCCTGCGCTTCGGCCGCTATACGATTGCCGAGCAGTATCCGCCCGGTCGCCCCCTGACGCTTGCTGAAATCCTCGTGCGCTCGTCGAACGTGGGCGCGGGCCTCATTGCCATGGAGGCGGGTGTGGCGCGCCAGCGCGCTTTCCTCGATCGGCTCGGTCTGCTCGACCATATGCGCACCGAGGTAGGCCCCGTTGCGAAACCGCAGATCCCATCTCACTGGGGCCCGCTCGAAGGCGTGACCATCGCCTACGGCCACGGCCTCGCCGTTGCGCCGTTGCAGTTTGCCGCCGCCGCTGCCGGCCTCGTCAACGGCGGTATCAAAATCAAACCGACCATGCTGCGGCAAGACACCGTGCCGGCGGGCGAAGCGCGCGTCATCTCTCCGGCGTCCAGCGCTGCGATCCGCGAGGCACTCCGCCGTGCCGTCAGCGACACACAAGGCACTGGTCGGCGCGCGGAACTCGAGGGCTACGAGATCGGCGGCAAGACGGGTACGGCCGAGCAGCCTGGCAAGGGAGGGTACAGGGAGAAGGCGGTGATCTCGTCGTTCTTCGCCGTGCTGCCGGCATCGGTGCCGCGTTATGTATTGTTGCTGTCACTGTTCGAGCCCGAAGGCACGAAGGAGACCAAAGGCAAGATCACGGCAGGCCTCAACGCTGCGCCGACAACGGCACACCTCATTCAGCGCATTGGCCCCATGCTGGACCTGCTGCCGGAGCGTGTGGCGGGCGCGAATTAAGGGGTAGGCCTACTTCCACCGCTCCAGTGCCGCGTCATCGCTTTCGCGCGCATCGACCCAGCGGCCTTCACCGTTCGCATCGGTCTCCTTCTTCCAGAAGGGTGCGCGGCTCTTGAGATAGTCCATCAGAAACGCTGCAGCCTCGAATGCTGCGTGCCGATGCGCTGAAGCCGTCACGACGAGCACGATGTTATCGCCGGGCGCGAGCGTGCCGACGCGATGCACGATGCGTGTGCCTTGGAGCTGCCAGCGCTTGTTCGCTTCCTCCTCGACGCGCGCGAGCTCGGCTTCGGTCATGCCGGGATAGTGCTCGAGCGTCATGGACGAGAGCGATGTGCCATGGCTCGTGCCGCGGACCGTGCCCGTGAACGTGACAATGGCGCCGATGTCCGTGCGGCCGGCCGTCAGCGCAGCGACCTCGCGCGAGATGTCGAAATCCTCGTTCTGAACCGCGACGCTCACGCTAATGTTCCAATCCCGAAGTTCGCCCGACGTCGATGCTCGCGGCTCTCGCGAACTTCGGAATTATAAGGGACATTAGGCGAAATATCTCGCCAGCGTGATTCAGATCGAGAAATTCGCTGAGACATGGGCTGCACACACTGGCGAATTTCTCGATCATCACACTGGCCTCATCCTCCCGTGACCGGCGGAAAGAAGCCGATCTCGCGGGCGCCAGTGATAGGCGCCTCCTGCCGGACATGCGTATGATCGATGGCCGCGCGGATGACTTCGGCGCGCTCGAAGGCGTGAGCGTACTCGGGGCCGCGACCCTTGAGCCAGAGAATGAGCTCGGCGACGGTCGCGACGCCGGGCGGCACGTCGAGCCTCTCCTCGGATCGGCCGACCCGCTCGCGCAGCCAGGCGAAATAGCGCAGCGTGATGGTCATTGGAGGCTTCTCCCCCTCTCCCCGTAAGGACCGGGAGAGGGAATATTAGTTGTCCATGGCGTGGCGGACCGCAGCCTTGAGGTAGTCGTAGCCGGTCCACAGCGTCAACAGGGCCGCAACCCAGAGCAGCATGGTCCCGGTGAGGATTACGCCCGGGACGTATTTCTCTCCGGCTGGTCCGGCGAGCAGGACCCCGATCGCGAGCATCTGCAGGGCGGTCTTCCACTTCGCGAGCCGCGTGACGTGCACCTTCACGCGCAGCTCGGCCAGGAACTCGCGCAGGCCGGAGACGAGGATCTCGCGGCACAGAATGATGATCGCCGCCCAGATCGTGATGTAGTCGATCGTTGCGTCGTTCACGAGCACGAGAAGGGCCGTGCCGACGAGGAGCTTGTCGGCGATCGGATCGAGCATTCGGCCGAGCGTCGATTGCTGGGCGAGCGCGCGGGCGAGATAGCCGTCGAGCCAATCGGTAACGGAGGCAAACACGAACACAAAAAGTGCTGCCCAGCGGCCCGTGTCACCATCGATAAGGACGAAGCAGGCCGCCATCAGCGGCACGGCCGCGATGCGCAGGTACGTCAGCACGTTCGGCAATGACGTCAGCGTTGTGCGCGTGGCGGTGTGCTCCATGTTCACTCTGCTACACCATCACTATGCCCCGGCAAAGAGCGGCGCGCAGTGATCTGCTCTGCAATGGCCGACTTTGCTTGCAGCGCACAAAGAATTGACTTGGCAGGGCGTGGGCAGCTCGGTCTGTCCAGGCTGTGCTGCCCCTTTGCGCGATATCAGAACTTCTGATTGTACTCGCCGACCTCGGGGAACTTACGCAGTCGCCCGTCAATGTCCGCGAAGATGGCGCGCTGAGCCGCTTCGGAGGTCGGACTTTCAACGACCACGACCAGCTCGGGCTTGTTGGATGACGCGCGCACGAGACCCCAGGTGCCGTCCTCGAGCACGACGCGCACGCCGTTCACGGTGATGAGGTCACGGATGGATTGGCCGGCAACCTTCTCGCCTTTCGCGGCGGCGTCCTGGTAGGCCTTTACGATCTGATCGACGATGCCGTACTTCTTCTCGTCGTCGCAGTGGGGCGACATGGTCGGCGACTGCCACGTCTTCGGCAGGTCGCGCTCGAGATCGGCCATGGTTTTGCCGGGGCTGCGATCGAGCATGTCGCACACGGCCAGTGCCGCGACGAGGCCATCGTCGTAGCCGCGCCCGAGCGGCGGCTGGAAGAAGAAGTGGCCTGACTTCTCGAAGCCGACGAGCGCCTTCTGCTCGTGCGTGTAGCGCTTCATGTAGGAGTGGCCGGTCTTCCAGTAGAGCGCCTTCGCGCCGTTCTTCTGGAGGACGGGGTCGGTCAAGAACAGACCCGTCGATTTGACGTCCGCGACGAAGACCGCATTCGGATGCAGGGCAGAGAGGTCTCTGGCGAGCATGACGCCGACCTTATCGGCAAAAATTTCATGGCCCTCATTGTCGACGACGCCGCAACGGTCGCCGTCACCGTCGAAGCCGAGGCCCACATCCGCCTTGTGCTCGAGCACGGCCGCGCTCATGGCGTGCAGCATTTCGAGGTCTTCGGGGTTCGGATTGTAGCGGGGGAACGTGTAGTCGAGATTGCAGTCGAGCGGCACCACCTCGCAGCCGACGGCCTCCAGAACCTTTGGCGCGAAGGCACCAGCCGTGCCATTGCCACACGCGCACACGACCTTTAGCTTGCGCTTGAGCTTCGGTCGGTTCGAGAGCGCTTTCATGTAGCGCTCGGCCATGTCGGGCACGAAGATATAGCGGCCGCCGCCCGGCGCCTCGTACGCGCCGTTGAGCACGATGTCTTTCAACTCGCTCATGTCGTCGGGGCCGAATGTGAGCGGCCGCGCGAGGCCCATCTTGATGCCGGTCCAGCCATTGTCGTTGTGGCTCGCCGTGACCATGGCAACGCCCGGCACGTCCAGCTCGAACTGCGCGAAGTACGCCATGGGCGAGAGCGCGAGGCCGATGTCGTGTACCTCGGCGCCGCCGGCGAGCAGTCCGTTGATGACCGCCTGCTTCACCGAAGCGGAGTACGAGCGGTAGTCATGGCCGGTGACGATGCGCAGCGGCACACCCCGGCGGCGGAACAGCGCCGCAACGCCGAGCCCGATGGCATTGAGCCCCATGAGATTGATCTCATTGGGGAAGAGCCAGCGCGCATCGTACTCGCGAAAGCCGGTTGGCTTGACGAGAGGAAGCGTCTCGAACTCCAGCGTGTTGGGCTTCAGATCGGGGCGGGGCTTTGGCAGCATCATGCGAGTCATATCCTTATCGGGGCGCGGGCGGCCGTCTGATCACACGCCCCGGCTCCCGGCGGGCAATTAGGCGATCTTGTGTGAATGCCGAATGTATAGAATAGGTTTCAGACGGATCGATGGCGCCGTTTGACCCTATAAGTCAAGGCGTTGCATATCATCAATTGGGCGCAGGGAGTGCTAGAGGCTTGCCGGGTCTTTGGCTAGCGCCCGTAAAGCATCTCGGGAAGCCATAGCGCGATCGACGGGAATAGGATGATCAGCACCAGCGCAAGGAGCTGAAGGCCCATGAACTGCATCATGCCTTTATAGATGTCCGTCAGCGACCATTGGGGGACCACGCCCTTGATGAAATAGGCGGAGAGGGCGACCGGCGGCGACAGCCACGCGGTCTGCAGGTTCACGGCGACCAAGATGCCGAACCACGTCTTTTCAAAGCCAAGTTTGTCGATCAGCGGAAGCAGAAACGGCACCACGATGAGCACGATCGGGACCCACTCGAGCGGCCAGCCCAGAAGGAAGATGAGTGCCATCAGGATGGCGAGGATCACGTAGCGGTTGAGCTCGAGTTGGAGGAGGCCTTCGGTCAACATGGCCGGCGTACCGAGGCGAGCGAAAACGGCGCCGAAAAAGTTCGATGCGGCCACCAGAAACAAGATCAGCACCGAGATCTCGAGTGTCTTGATGAGAGAGTCGGCAAAGTTGCGCCACGTGAGGCGCCGGTAGAGCACCGCGAGCACGAGAGCGCCGAATGCGCCGAAGCCAGCCCCTTCGGTCGGCGTCGCGAGACCGAAGATGATACTGCCGAGCGCCGCCATGACCAGCGCCGCCGGCGGCACCAGACCTGCGAAGAAATCGATCCATACCTCGCGCATGCTCTTGGCGCGCAACTCCTCGGGGAGCGGCGGTCCGAGCGCCGGATTGATCCAGCAGCGGATCATGGCATATCCGGTGAACAGCACGGCCAGGAGCAGGCCCGGAATGATCGCGGCAGCGAAGAGCGTCGTCACCGGCACTTCGAGGACCGGCCCCATGACGACCAGCATGATGCTCGGCGGGATGAGGATACCGAGCGTGCCGCCGGCCGCGATCAGGCCGGACGAAAGCTGGACGTCGTAGCCCGAGCGGATCATGGGCTTGCCGGCCATGATGCCGAGGATCGTTACCGAGGCGCCGACGATGCCTGTTGCCGCGGCAAAGATCGTCGCGACGAACATGACCGCGAGATAGAGCGATCCACGTACATTTGCGAGTAGCTTCTGGACGCTGTCGAACAGACGTTCCATCAGGTTCGCCTGCTCCATCATCACGCCCATGAAGATGAAGAGGGGGACCGCCGCCAGCGTCTGCTCCATCATCGAGGCGTTGAACTGGAGGGTCAGCAGGTAGAACACCAGCGGCCCGAAGCCCCAGTACCCGAAGACGATTCCCAGAAATAGAAGCGTGAAGGAGATCGGGAAGCCGATGAAGATGGCGAACAGCATCGCCCCGACCATGAGAAGTCCGATGATCTCGGGGCTCATTCGTGCGGCCACTTTCCGGTTTTCGCCGCGTAGGCGGCCCTGAAGGTCTCCGCGATACCCTGCAGTGTCAGCAGCGCTATCCCGATCGGAAGGGCCATGCGCACGGGGCCGAGCAAGGGCGCCCAGGCCGTGTCCATGCCGCGCTCGCCGCGAATGAGCGAGGTAAGTGCCCAGTCACTGCATACCCACAGCAGGATCAGCATCGTCGGAAAGAAGAAAACGATGTAGAGCACGAGGTCGACCGTGCCCTGCGTCTTGGTCGACCAGGTCCGATAGAGAAAGTCGGAGCGTATGTGGACGCCCTTGGAGAGCGCATATCCCGCGCCGAGCACGAACATGGCGCCGTAGAGGAAGCGGCTCATGTCGTACGCCCACACGGTCGGCGCAGTGAACGCATAGCGCGCCGTGACCTCGTACATCATCGTGAAAATCAGCGGCACGGTCAGCCAGGAGAACAGGCGGCCGGCCCACAGGTTGAGGGTGTCGATCGCGATGATCGTACCAACCATCCAGCGCGGCATGTCGTCTGGCATCGCCGCGCCTGCCTCGCGACGGCCAGCGATAAGCTCGTCGGTCAGCTCCGGCGTCTGCTCTGGTCCGTTGGACATTCAACCGCCCCCCATGCGCGCCGCTTGGTTTATGGCGCACACTCGCCTGCTCATGGCGTCGTGCCGGCCGCAGTGACGTCCGCGGCCGGCTTCTTAGCTATTTCTTCTCGAGGGTAGCGGCATAGGCGCCGGTGATGCCCGCGTTGGCTTTCTGAGCGCGGGCCCAGAACGGGATCGCGACATCGGCGAACGACCGCTGGCTGTCCCACACCTTCTTGAAGAACGGGTTCTCCGACGCGTGCTTCTCGAAGGCCTTTCTCGCGGCCTCGCCGTACTCCTTGAAGTAGGCCTCGGGCGTCGCGTGGAGCTGCACGCCGTGCTTCTCGGTCAGCTCCTTGAGGGCCTTGCCGTTCTCCGAGATGCGATAGGAGTGCGCTTTGAGCAGCGCGGCATTGGCGGCAACTTCCATGGCCTTCTGCTGGTGCGGGGACATCTTCTTCCAGACGTCGCCGTTGAGATACATGTCGGCATTGACGACATTCTGGTGCAGGCCTTCGAGATAGTAGTGCTTCAGCACCTTCTGGAAGCCGAAGACCATGTCGGGCTTCGGGCAGCACCATTCGGCGGCATCGATCACGCCTTTCTCGAGCGCCGGCAGAATATCACCGCCGCCCATGGCGACGGATGCGACGCCGATGTCGCGATAGATCTGGCCGGGGATGCCGGGCGGCGTGCGGAAGCGCAGCTTCCTGAAGTCCGCCATGTCCTTGATCGGTGCCTTGAACCAGCCGAGCGCCTCCGGCCCGACGGGTTGGAGCATGAAGCCTTTGACGTTGACCTTCATCTCCTTCCAGAGCTCGTCATAGAGCTCTTTGCCGCCGCCGTACTGATACCAGGCGAGCCACGCGAGATTGTCGAGCCCGACGCCGGACCCTGCAGCGGGCGAGCCGAACAGCGTTGCCGCCGGATGCTTGCCCGACCAGTAGTGCGTCCACGCGAAGCCCGCCTCGATCAGGCCCTTGTCGACGGCATCGAGTGTGTCGTTGACCGCCACGACCGCACCGGCCGGCAGAACTTCCATGGTGATGGTGTTGTTCGTCAGCGCGGCGACATCCGCAGCGAAGTCCTTGAGCATCGTGACTTCGTCCGCCGAGGTCGGGATGACCGACTGGATGCGGATCTTGATGGGCTTGTCCTGCGCGAGGACGGCTGGCGCAAAAGCCATGCTCGACATAGGCATTACCTCCCTGCTTTGCGCACGGCCGGCATTCTCGAGGAGCCGGCTCTTTCATGCGCGATCATTTGTTTCCGCGTCGGGACCGTCCGGGGAGGAAGGTCTGCGATGCGAGAAGAAACGTCTCACTAAAAGGATCGATGATCAAGGGGCAAGGTCGGGAAACGATAAAGGTCTTGAACGCGTTCACGTCCGGGAGGCTGCATGTCCATTGCTTTCAGTTTCGGCCGGCTCCAGCGTCTGCTGCGGGACAAGCTTTGGCTGCCGCCGGCATTCGCGAGCATTTTCGCTATACTTGTGGCGACAGCCGCTTACGTTCTCGGGCAGCAGTACGAAGGCAGGATCGGCCTGCAGATCGGAAAGGAGGGGCTGGTGTCGCTCCTGGGAGTCCTGGCTTCCGGGATGCTCACGGTGGCAACTTTCACCATCACATCAATTATAACTTCCGCCACCTCGGCCGCGAACCTCACGACGCCTCGGGCGTCCCGGCTGGTCGTTTCCGATCCCACCGCGCAGTTCGTTCTTTCGGCCTTTATCGCGGCCTTTATCTATTCGGTCGTCGGTATCATCGCGCTCAACGCCTTCCCGTACGGTCCCGCCGGTCGCTTCATTCTATTCGGCGGCCTCATCGTCATCGTAGCCCTGGTGCTGGTGTCGTTTATCAATTGGGTCGATCGGGCGACGAAGCTTGGGCGGCAGGGCACGGTGATCGACATCCTGCGAGGCGCGGCATTGGATTCGCTAAAGCCACTCAATGTCGGTACGCTTGGTGCGAGTGTGCATGATGGTTTGGCTCCACCGAACGCACACGCGGTGTACCCGGCGGCCGTCGGGTATGTCGTCACGATCGATATCGCGCCTGTGCAAGCATTCTGCGAAGAGCACGATTGCCGGGTGTTCTATCTCACGCGTCCGGGTGAACTCGTGGCGCCGGCTCAGCCCATCGCCTACATCACCGGCTCCGTCTCCGCGGATGACGAGGCCTGTGCGCTCATTTTTGATGCCATCGAGATTAATCGCAGCCGCGTGCATGACTGCGACATACGTCACAACATCCTGAATCTCACCGAGACCGCTGATCGCGCTCTTTCTCCGGCCGTCAACGATCCCGGCACCGCGATCATCATTCTGAATATTATGATCGAGGTCCTGACCCGCTGGAGCCTGGTACGCCGGGAACCCAACGCGGTCGATGTGAAGTTCGATCGGGTCGCCATGCCGGAGCTTACGGCGCGCGAGCTTTTCAATGATGCGTTTACGCCGATCGCGCGCGATGGCGCCGGGCACGTCGAGGTTGCCGTTCGGCTACAGAACGTACTCCGCACGCTGGCTCGGCTCGGAGATGGTCCTCTGACGCTGGAAGTGCTCAGGCTCTCGAGTGACGCACTGGAGTTGGCGGAGAGCAAACTCACCGCCGTACAGCATCGCGAGCGGGTGGCCGAGGCCGCCCGGAAGGTGCGCGAGGAGGCAGCCGAGGCAGCCAATCGCCCGCCGCCGGATCAGCTTCCCGAGCGCAACCGCCGTATCGCTCATGCGGTTCGAAAAGCCCCACTCGTTGTCGTACCAGGTGAGGATACGCACGAGCGTGCCGTCCATGACCTTCGTCTGATCGAGTGCGAAGGTCGAGGAATGCGGGTCGTGATTGAAGTCGATGGAGACGTTCGGTTCGCTCGTCACCGCGAGAATGCCCTTCAGCGGACCCTTGGCGGCTGCGGCCTGTATGGCCTCGTTGATCTCCTTCACGGTCGTCGCGCGCTTGGCGACGAACTTCAGGTCGACGACGGACACGTTCGGCGTCGGCACGCGGATGGAGACGCCATCAAGCTTGCCATTGAGCTCGGGCAGCACGAGACCGACGGCCTTCGCGGCACCTGTCGAGGTCGGGATCATCGACAGCGCTGCGGCGCGGGCGCGGTAGAGATCCTTGTGCATGGTATCGAGCGTCGGCTGATCGCCCGTGTAGGCGTGGATCGTCGTCATGAAGCCCTTTTCGATGCCGACGGCATCGTTCAGCACCTTGACGACTGGGGCCAGACAGTTTGTCGTGCACGAGGCATTCGAGATGACGAGGTGGTCCTTGGTCAGCTTGTCGTGGTTCACGCCATAGACGACGGTGAGGTCGGCGTTGTCGGCGGGCGCGGAGACGATCACGCGTTTGGCGCCGGCCGTGAGATGCGCCGAGGCCTTGTCCTTCGACGTGAAGATGCCCGTGCACTCCATCGCGATCTCGACGCCGAGATCCTTGTGCGGCAGCTCGGCCGGATTGCGCACGGCCGTCACCTTGATGGGGCCCGTACCGACATCGATCGTGTCGCCGGAAACCTTCACCTCACCGGGAAAGCGCCCGTGTACGCTATCGAAGCGCATGAGGTGGGCATTCGTCTCGACTGGGCCGAGGTCGTTGATCGCGACGACCTGGATGTCCTTGCGGCCGCTCTCGACGATGGCCCGCAGAACATTGCGCCCGATGCGTCCGAATCCGTTGATTGCGACTTTTACGGCCATGGAGTCCTCCAGTTACGGCGAAGATCGAAGGGAGATCGGCGGCCTCGCGGCGCCGGTCGGATGCTGGGTCAGCCTGCTGCGCAATGGCGGCGGGAAAATGCCGGAAAAGCGCTTCCAATTGCGCGGCGATGTTGGCCGCAGCCATACCCCGAACGCCTGCGTGCAGGCAAGGCTACTGCCGGCAGAGCCCTATTCCTTGGTTGATGAACGCACCCGGAACGGCGTGGTTGCGCTTTCTGTAGGGGGCACAACCCTCTTTGCAGTCCCGAAATGGCTCGACTAACCCAATTGCCTCAGCACGAAGCGCTGGATTTTGCCGCTTGGCGTCTTGGGCAGCTCGGTCAGATAGGCGATCTCGCGCGGGAAGGCATGGGTCGCGAGCCGGCGGCGCACGTGCTCCTGCAGCTCCGCCGTCAGCTCCGACGAGCCGCTTCGCCCGGCTTTCAGCACGATGAAGGCCTTCACGATCTCGGTGCGCTCGGGATCGGGTTTGCCGATGACGCCGACCTCGGCCACGGCCGGATGCTCGATAAGCGCGCTTTCGACGTCGAAGGGACCGATGCGGTAGCCGGACGACGTGATGATATCGTCGCTGCGTCCGACGAAGAAGAAGTGGCCGCCCGCGTCGCGCATCATGGTATCGCCGGTGAGATACCACTTGCCCTGGATGGCGGGCGTCTCCGCGCGCCAGTAGCCTTTGAAGGTATTGAGCGGCGATCGGCTCATGTCGACGGCGAGAATGCCGGGCGTGCCGGTCGGCGCGGGCCTAAGATCCTCACCAAGTACTTCGAGATGGAAGCCCGGCATGGCCTGACCGGCCGAACTTTCCTTTTCGGAATGCCGGAGCGCGTGGTGATTGTTGACCAGCATGGCCGTCTCGGTTTGGCCGTAGTGGTCCTTCAGCGGCACATCGAGGGCGGACTTGGCCCAACGCGCGACTTCAGGATTGAGGGGCTCGCCCGCGCTTGATGCGACGCGGAGTGTGCCGGCTGCGACCTTAGCTGCTTCCGGTCCCGCAGCCATGAGCAGTCGATACGCCGTCGGTGCGCCGGCGAAATTCGTGATGGCGAGATCGCGCACGATGCGCACGGTCGCCTCCACAGTGAAGCCACCCTCGTAGAATGTGGTGGTATGGCCGAGCAGGAGGGGGCCGATCAGCGCATAGAGCATTCCATAGGCCCAGCCGGGATCGGCAATGTTCCAGTAGCGATCCTCGGGCCGAAGGTCGATCGCGTCGCGCATGTAGACGCCGACCGGTAGTAGCATGGTGAGCGGATAGAGCACCGCCTTCGGTTTGCCCGTTGTGCCTGAGGTGTAGAGTAGCACGAACGGGTCCTCGCCCTTGAGCGTGACTGGAGGCAAGCCAGTCGGCTCGTCCGCAAGAATGCGTGGCAGCGTTCCCGGCGTAACGCCCGTGCGGTCGACCTCGATAACCGGCGGACAGTCCGCGACGTCATCGAGCTTCGAGCGGTTCGCCCGGTCGGTGATGACGAGCCTGGCGCCGCTGCCACTGTCGCCGGCAATGCGCGCTTCGATCGCCTTGGGACCGAACGCCGTGAAGAGCGGCTGGTAGACGGCGCCCACCCGCCACGCGCCGAGCACGACCGTCAGCAGCTCGGGAATGCGCGGCAGGAGACCGGCGACGATGTCGCCCTTGCCGATGCCCTGCCTCTTGAGGAGGCTTGCGAAGCGTTCGGAGTCCGCCTTCAGCGCCGCAAAAGTGACGGTCTCGCGCTGCATGTCGCGGCCGATCCATTCGAGCGCGACGTGACTGCCCAATGCCCAGCGGTCGCAGCACTCCACCGCCGCATTGAGGCCCGTTCCGAGGCGGCCCTGCAGCAGGTCCTTCTCGGCTGATGCGACGGACATTTCCCGATGGGCCGTCTGGTAGTCGCGCATGGTTTCCTCCCGGGGAGATCAGGCCGGCTATTCGCCGTGCAGGTTTGGGGAGAGCTTAGGCCTGGAGCCGCCGGGACGGAACCTCCATGGACATTTCGGCTTCAGCGCGCGCCGAACATTGACGCCACGCCCCCGCGTCCATAGGGTTCGCCACCTGTCCGAGGCCCCAGGGAGAGGGCGGCGCCTGCTGCGCTGCCGCACGCCGCCATGAAAGTTCCGAACACCCATCACGGGATCGATCCCGACGAGATCGCGGTCGCCCACGATTGCCGCGCTTGGCCCTTCGAGGAGGCGCGCCGGCTGATCGCCCGCCTGGACCGCCTCAAGCGCGCCCCGGAAGTTCCCGTACTGTTCGAGACAGGCTACGGCCCCTCGGGTCTGCCGCATATCGGCACATTCGGCGAGGTCGCGCGCACGAGCATGGTGCGCCATGCCTTCGAGGTGCTGACCGAGGGCCGCCGCAAGACCCGCCTCGTCTGTTTCTCGGATGACATGGACGGCCTGCGCAAGGTGCCCGGCAATGTGCCGAACGGCGATCTGCTCATGGCAAATCTGGAGAAGCCGCTGACGAGCGTGCCCGATCCCTTCGGCACACACGAGAGTTTCGCCCATCACAACAACGCACGGCTCCGCGCCTTCCTCGACCAGTTCGGCTTCGAATACGAGTTCATGTCGGCGACGTCGACCTACAAGTCGGGCCTCATGGATGCGACGCTGCTGCTTATGCTCGAGGTCTATGACCAGGTCATGGACATCATCCTGCCGACGCTCGGACCGGAGCGCCGCGCAACCTACTCGCCTTTCCTGCCGATCTCACCGCGCACCGGCCGCGTGCTCCAGGTGCCGATGATCGAGCGCAATCCGAAGGCCGGCACGATCGTCTATGTCGATCCAGATACGGGCGAGAAGGTTGAGACCAAGGTCACAGGTGGCGCCGTCAAGTGCCAGTGGAAGGCGGACTGGGCACTCCGTTGGACGGCGCTCGGTGTCGACTACGAGATGGCAGGCAAGGATCTGATCGACTCGGTGACGTTGTCGTCGAAGATCTGTCGGGCGCTCGGCGCTACGCCGCCAGAAGGCTTCAACTACGAGCTTTTCCTGGACGACAAGGGCCAGAAGATCTCCAAGACCAAGGGCAATGGCCTTTCCATCGAGGAGTGGCTCACGTACGCAAGCCCGGAGAGCCTGTCGCTCTTCATGTATCAGAAGCCGAAGACGGCCAAGAGGCTGTACTTCGACGTGATCCCGCGCGCGGTCGACGAGTATCTGACGTTCCTCGCGAAGTATCCCGCGGAGGCGCCGAAGCAGCGGCTCGACAATCCCGTCTGGCACATCCACACGGGTCATCCGCCGGCTGCCGAGCTGCCGATCTCCTTCGCGCTGCTCCTGAATCTCGTCTCGGCCTCGAATGCGCACGACGCGGGCGTGCTCTGGGGCTTCATCAAGCGCCATGTCCCCGGCGCGAGCCCCGAGCGCTATCCGCTGCTCGACAAGCTCGTCGGTTATGCCGTGCGCTACTACGCGGACTTCGTGAAGCCGGAGAAGAAGTTTCGCGCGCCGACCGATGCCGAGACGGCAGCGCTGCTGGCGCTCGATGCCGCGCTTGCGGAGGCACCTGCCGATGCCGATGCGGAGACTTTGCAGAATATTGTCTACGAGGCGGGCAAGGCCAGCGGCTACGACAAGGACACGCTCCGCGACTGGTTCCGCGCCATCTACGAGGTGCTGCTCGGCCAGTCGCAGGGGCCGCGCTTCGGCTCGTTCATCGCCCTCTACGGTATCCCCGAGACGCGTCGTCTGATAGCTGATGGCCTCGCGGGACGTCTTCGCGCGGCGTGAGTTGCGCGCAATCTCCCCTGCCCACATTCCTGATTATCGTGTTAGGCTCGGGTCATAAGCCCGGCGAACGGGCATCGATTCGTCCGTCGCTGGTGGGAACCGTTCCGGAGGGCTATGGGCGTCGGCATCGAGGCGACGAGCGTCTGCCTTGAGCCCGCGCGAAAAAAGGAGGGGCTATGAAAACCATCCTCGTGCCATGTGATCAAAGCGACAGCATGCCGTCCGTGCTGACGACTGCCGATCAGCTTGCATCCAAATTCGAGAGTCTGGTCGAAGGCATCGCGCTGCGTCCCGTCCACGTCGAGATCGTGGCGCCGGACCCGATCGTGGCGGTGACCTTCCCGCCGGCCGATTGGAACGACGGCGGCTATGTGGCCAAGGCCCGGGAGAGCTTCGATCATTACTTTGCCGGCCGCCAGACGCCACGGCGGCGCTGGAAGGCGGGCGCCTCGGTCGACGATGCCGGGCTCGGCTCGCTCTCGCGCGTCTACGACATCACGGTGCTCGGCCGGCCGACCGCGGAGGCGACAGGGCCGCGCATGACGACGCTCGAAGGCGTCCTCTTCGAAAGCGGTCGTCCGGTGCTGATCGCGCCACCGAAGCCGGTCAAGTCGTTCGGCGAGACGATCGTCATTTCCTGGAACCGCTCTACGGAGCAGGCGCGCACCAACGCCGATGCCCTGCCGCTGCTGAAACTCGCCAAGAACGTCATCGTCCTCACCATGGAGGGGATCACCGTCCCCGGCCCCTCGGGCGAGCAGTGCTGCGACTGGCTTGCCGGTCACGGCATCAATGCGCGCGAGCTGACGCTTGGAACCGGCGGACGCAAGCCGGGTGACGCGCTTCTCGAGGAAGCGATGAAGCTCGGCGCCGACCTCATCATCAAGGGCGCCTATACGCAGAGCCGACTGCGCCACATGATCTTCGGCGGCGCGACGAGCCATCTGCTGGCCCATGCGCAGATCCCGGTGCTGATGGCGCATTGAGCCAAGTTGCACTCGGGTGAGCGCCGGCTCGGGCAGAGCCGGAGCCAGGGAGGAAGAGCAATGATGTGGAGCCGTGCGGCTGCTCTGTGCCTGCTCATGATCGCCAGCGCGCCGGCACTTGCGCAGGACCCTCTCCAGACGGACGGCGACAAATACAAGCTGAAGTTCGAGAACGATCGCGTTCGCGTTCTCGAATACCGCGACATGCCGGGTGAGAAGACGAACCAGCATCGCCACTCGGCCTTCGTGCTCTATGCGCTCGGGCCCTTCAAGCGGACGGTTACGCTGCCCGATGGCAAGGTGCTGTCGCGCGAATTCAAGGCCGGTGATGTACTGTACTCAGACGCACAAACGCATATCGGCGCAAATACCGGCGATACGCCGACCCACGTCATCATCGTCGAGTTCAAATGAACTGTGGCCGGAAACCTCTCGGTTTCCGGCCACAAGCATATGCCAGCAGCGCCGGAGGCGTTACTTCGCCTTCCACTCCTTGGCCGCCTTGATGACGGCCGCGGAGTCGAACTTGTTGATGTCGTCGAGCAGCGAGTTGTCGAGGACGTCGGCCGCCGAAGCCTTCTCCTTGATGGTGCCGTTCGCGAGCAGCCAATCGAAGTACGCCTGGTAGTTCTCGACCAGATTCTCACCCCACCGCTTCGCGCCCACCGACTCAAGACGCCACGATACCGCGCGCGCATTGAGTGTCGCGATATCGTGAGTGAGTGCGGTCGCCTCCTCCTTGCTGGTCGACTTGGTCTGCGGCCACATATCCCACATGATGCGGATCGCGGCTTCCGGATTGTTGAGCGCGAAGAGCGTGCCCATGGCGTAGCCCTGTGCAATCGCTACCGCCTCCTTCCTGTTTTTGACGAGCGTGTCCTCGAGCGCGATGAAGCCGTTGGACGGGAATTTGTCTATTGAAGGATGCTTGAGGCGGCGTAGCTTCACGCCTGCATTCTCAACAAGCGCGTACTGTGTGTCGAACTGAGAAAGTGCGTCGACCGAGCCATTGCGTACGAGGGCGGCGGTCTGGCCAGCCTCACCGGCAACGACGACCGAGATGTCCTTGTCCGGATCCATCCCTTCTTCCTTCGCCAGCGCGCGCACGATGATGGCGCTGGCGGATGCCATCCCGATGACCCCGATCTTCTTGCCCTTGAGGTCGGCCATGGTCTGGATCTTGCTGTCGACGGGCACGGCGAGGCCATAAATATTGCCGAGATAGGCCGTGTAATAAGTCTTTAGCTTCGCGCCCTGGGCGCGCATGACCGTGACGGGTTCGACGGATGGAAGCGCGAGCATGGTCTCGCCGGTTGCCACGAACTTTGCGCAGTCGCCGGAGCCGGGTAGGGGGACGAGCTCCACCGAAATGCCCATCTTCTCGTACCAACCGAGCTTGGTAGCGATTGCGAATGGCGCTGCTGCCGAGCTGACTGTACGCGCGCACCATCCGACGCGCACTTTTGTCTGCGCTTCGGCAGCCGTAATGGCGAGCAGGCTGCCGACGCTTGCAAAGGCTGCTGCCAGTGCAATTGCTTTCTTCATACCGAACCTCCCTTTTGCGAAGAGTTGTCTGTATCGCCGCCCGTGTTTGCCACCTCCCAGAAAAGAAGATGGCGACGGGCCAGGACGATAATGCCGTTCAGGCACAATCCGAGCAGCGACAGGATCAGCAGGATCGAGAACTGTCCTGCCACGTCCATGTTGAAGTTCATGCTCTGGATCAGCATCCCGAGGCCCCTCTCAGCGCCGACGAACTCGGCGACGATCGCGCCGATGAGAGCGAAGATCATCGCGATCTCGAGGCCGGCGAAGATGTAGGGGAGCGCATTCGGCAGTTGCAGCATGAAGAAGATCTGCGAGCGCGAAGCGGCGAGCGAGCGCATGAGATTGATGCGGTCCTCCTCAGCCGAGCGCAGGCCGACGATCGTGTTCACCATCAGCGGGAAGAAAGCGACGAGCGCCGCGTTGATGACTTTCGAGGTGAGCCCGAGACCGAACCAGACGATGATCAGTGGTGCCAGCGCGACCTTCGGCATGGCCTGGAACATCACGATGAACGGGTAGAGAAAATATTCGACGCGACGGCTCAACGCGACGAGAGTACCGAGCAGGAAGGCCAGGAAGGTTCCGGCGAGGAAGCCGAGCAGCGTCTCGGTAAGCGTGACAAAGAAGTGCTGCGGATAGACGTTGGTCCTGAAGCCGTTATACATCGCGAAGAAGATGCGCGACGGCGCCGGCAGGATGTACTCGGGAACTTCCGTGAGCTTCACGAGGAATTCCCAAACCGCAAGCACGGCCACGATGAGCAGCAGTCTCAGGACGAAGTGTTTCACGCCACCCATCAGTCCAGCCCTCCATCGGCATTGAGCGCGACGCGGATGCGCTTCACGTAGGCACCGAAAGCCTCGGTGTTCATGACCTCGAGCGGTCGCGGTCGCGGCAGGTCGACCTTGAAGGCATCACCGATCTTGCCGGGGCGCGCCGTCATCACGATCACGCGGTCGGCGAGATAGACGGCCTCGGATGTCGAGTGAGTAATGAAGAGAATGGTCTTGCGGCTATCCATCCAGATGCGCTGCAGCTCGACGTTCATGGTCTCGCGTGTCATGGCATCAAGAGCGCCGAACGGCTCGTCCATGAGCAGGATCGCGGGGTCGTGGATGAGCGCGCGAATGATGCCGACGCGCTGCTGCATGCCACCGGAGAGTTCGCGCGGATATCGGTTCTCGAAGCCCTCGAGCCCAACGAGGCGGACGAGGTCCATCGCGCGCTTGCGCATCTTCTCCTTTTCGAGGCCCTGCACGTCCGCCGGCAGCAGCACGTTCTGCAGGACGGTGCGCCATGGGAACAGAACCGGCGTCTGGAACACGACGCCGATGTCGCGCCGCGCGCCCTTTATGGGCGTGCCGTTGAGCGTCGCCTGACCTTCGCTCGGCGGCAGCAGGCCCGCGAGGATCTTCAGCAGCGTGGACTTGCCGCAGCCTGATGGCCCGACGATGGAGATGAATTCGCCGTCGGCGATCGAAAAGCTGATGTCGGAAAGCGCAAGGACGCCTGTGTCCTTCTTTCCATAAGTCAATGATAGCCGATCGACGGAAATGACGTCGCGGCCTACGGAAGATACGGCGCGAGCCGCCCGCGCGGCTCCGTTCATTTCATTCAAAAGACGTTCCTCCCAGAACGGCAAAACTGGCTCGCAGTCCGCTTGTTGCTTTTGTTGTTCCGTCGGCGGACACGACACGTGCGTTGTCCGGACAGGCAGATGCTCGAGCTTTGTACTCCTGCACGCAAAGTAGGGTATCTGGCAAGAGCCAATACACTCCGATCCTGGTGGCTTATCAAAAGGGTTGATGGCGTCCCGCCATTGCGGTGATCATGCCGCCGGTGCGTCTCGAATCTGATCCAGAAGGAAAGTTCCTAGAAGATGTCCAACGACTTCGCATGGCTCGGCGCGGCCGAAATCGCGGCCCTCATCCGCGACCGCAAAGCTTCCGCGCACGAGGTCATGCAGGCGACGCTCGCCCGAGCCGAGAAGGCGCAGGCCGCGCTCAACTGCTTCATCACGATCTGTGCCGAGGACGCGCTGCGCGACGCCAATGCCGCTGACGCGGCAGTCGCGCGCGGTGACGCTCTCGGTCCGCTTCATGGCGTGCCGCTCCACGTGAAGGACCTCGTGAATACGAAGGGCGTGCGCACGACTTTCGCCTCGCACATGTACGCCGACAATGTTCCTGCTGCCGACGCGGTCTCCGTTGCGCGCTTGAAGGCGGCCGGCGCCATCCTCATGGGCAAGACGACGACGCCCGAGTTCGGGCACATGCCCTTCACCGAGGCGCCGCTCTTCGGCCGCACGTGCAATCCCTATGATGCGGGGCGCACCTGCGGTGGCTCCTCGGGTGGCGCAGCGGCGGCCATGGCCGTCGGCGTCGGTCCGCTCGCAATCGCGACCGATGCCGGCGGATCGACGCGTATTCCCGCGGCCTGCTGCGGCGTCGTCGGCTTCAAGCAGTCGCTCGGCCTCGTCCCGCACGACATGGCGCCCGATACCTTCGGCAACATGTCCTACATCACGCCGACGACGCGCAACGTCATGGATACGGCGCTCATGCTCGAAGCCATGGGTGGCGCCGACCCGAGCGACATCCACTCCTTCGGCGCATCAACCGGTGGTCTTGTGGAAGCCGCACGAGGCGAAGGCGATCTCAAGGGCGTGCGTATCGGCTGGCGGCCCTACGTCGGCAACACCGTCGTCGACAGCGAGATTCTCTCGCGCTGCGAGGATGTCGCCGACGCGCTCGGTGATCTCGGTGCCATCGTCGAGCCCATGGGTGACGACATGGAGCCGACCGAGCCCATGTGGCTCGTCGTCTCGACGGCGCTCTGGAATGCCCGCTTCGCCGACCAGCTCCCGAAATGGCGCGACAAGATGAGCCCGACGCTGGTGCGTCAGATGTCCGGCGGCGGCCAGCACACGGCTGAAATGCTTGCCCGTGCCAATCTCCAGCGGACGGCCATCTATCGCAAAGTTCAGGGCTGGTTCGACCGCTACGATATCATCCTCATGCCGACGCTCTCACGCACGGCACTGCCCATCCAGGAGCGGCTGTTCGACCCGATCGAGATCGAGGGCAAGGTCGTCGATTCCATCCGCAAGGCTTGGTACCCCTACACGCATCCCTTCAATCTCACCGGCAATCCGGCTGTGACGCTGCCCGCGGGATTGCACTCGGATGGGCTGCCGATCGCCATCCAGCTCGTTGGCCGACGTGGTGCCGACGCGGCACTACTGCGCGCCTCGGCAATCTACGAGCGTGCGCATCCCTGGGACGAGTACAGGCCGAAGGTCGCGGGGTTGGAGTGAGCCTTCGCGCTCGCGCGCGAACGGGGGCTAAGCCCCCGAACCCCCACCGGGAGGGAACACCCTCCCGGACCCACCTGCTTTTATGGCTTTGGCATTCGCGGCGAGCGCTCACTTCCCCCTCTCCCCATTGCCTTCAATGGGGAGAGGGTCGGGGTGAGGGGCGGGAACTTGTGAGACGTTTGCGTATGCCGCTGCCCCTCATCCTAACCTTCTCCCCGTAAGAACGGGGAGAAGGGACGGCGGAGCGCTCGCGGCGAACTCCAAATTCAAAAAAGGCGGGGGCTCCTGGGGTGTCCCCCGGTCGGGGTGCGGGGCCGAGGCCCCGCTCGCGCCAAAGGCGCGATCGTCAGCGATGCCCGCGACGCGTCAGGCCCGCCTGCATCTTCTCTAGCGCGGCGCGGAGGCCTTCATCGGCGACGGCGGCGACCATTGGCGCGGTTTCGCTGCGATCGAAAACCCGGCCTGTCGGCTGGGCTGCCGGCGCGGGCGGAAGCGCACCTTCCACCGGCGCCTGTATGATGCGCAACTCGGCGACGGCGCGGTAGCCGAAGTGGGCGTTGATGCGCTCGATGATCTGACGGGCGCGATACTGAACATCGAGGGCACGGCCGAGGTCGACGCGCAGTATGAGCGTCGCACCCTGCCGCTCGGGTCCGGTCTCGTCGTCCGTCTCGTGACCGCGTGGCCATTTGAGGCGGTCCGGCGACGTGTAGCGAGCGAGGTCCTTGCCGACGATGCCAGCCCAGTCCGTGAGCAGCGCCGCGGTCGAGAAACCGAAGCGCTCGAAGGCTTTACGGGTCAGGCCCGGCACCATGCTGCCGACCGTCTTGTAGACGAACTTGCCCTTGCCGGGCGTGAAATTGCGCGAAACGTGCGACATTTACGGAACTCTGCTCGTTGAGAGCGCCCCCGCTCAGTTCCCATTCGGTCGAGTCGTGCTTAACATCAGGTTAATGATTCGGGGCGCGGGCCAGGGGCGATCGAATGACCGCTGCGGCAAGACTGCAACACATCTGGCCGGCCCCCGGTCCGGGCACGGTGACGGCGCTGCTCGACTGGTACGAGCGCGAACGCCGGGACCTCCCCTGGCGGATGGCGCCGGGCGAGGCGGGGGACCCTTACCGTGTCTGGCTGAGCGAGATCATGCTCCAGCAGACGACCGTCAAGACGGTCAT
>LNFM01001486.1_pt1 | contig 53021 bp, 49 predicted proteins | sample 596031 | NCBI WGS metagenome assembly LNFM01 (sample SAMN04254537, study PRJNA301005) | activated carbon metagenome | isolation source: dual media filters at the Ann Arbor, Michigan drinking water treatment plant | place: USA: Ann Arbor | reverse complement strand
CTACAGAATGGCCAGGGCCAGGCGCCCATCACAGGCCGGATATACGAATGCAACCGCACTGACGACAGGTGCAGAAGAAAAGCTTTGCTCACTATTTGTGGGGAGAGTCCATATACAATTGTTAGCGGTCAATCCAGAGCTCCAAGAAAGAGACGAAATTCTGTGCATAAATTATCCCGCCGTTATGATCTGGGCCCCACTCAATAACCTCTCCCTCATACGTTGGATCAGTCCTGCTGCATTTGAGGAAGTAGCGAAGGTCTGTGCCATCGGTTGTGATATAGATGGAGTCACCTGGCAGTGCATTCTGGCGACGATCCATCAACGTTAAACTCAACATATCGGACCACATTGGCGGTTCGTCATCGTGGCTAAGAGTAAGACCGGCAATCTCAAATCCGTGCCCAAGTACAGCACCATATTTTTCTAAGAAGAATCGATAGCTCGGCGGAAATAATAAAGACAACTCGTGCTGTGCCGTTTCAATCTGTCTTTGAGATGCTGGTCCGCATGCCATGCAGGAATTTAAAAGCGAGCTGATATTTTGCAAGAAGGTATCCATGTCTTAATCTGGCCGCTAACAGTGATTAGACGGAATTCCACACTAACCCGATGATAAAGCGTTCCACATAACTCCGCATCGGTTCGCCCGGAAAAATCCTAAAAGTTAAAATTATTCAATTGGTTAGGCAAGGCTTGCCATACCCACTATGTATTCGCGTGGCTTCCACATTTTTGCGCTGCCATTACGACTGTATAAAAACATAGATCACCTCGCCCGTAGCCCATGTTGCTGCGTAAGCTGCAAGCATGGGCGGGTCGGGGGGGCGGCGAAAGCAGGTAGTCGCCAACTGTCGCCCTAGATGCGTGGGTAGCCACCCATGCTGAAATGCGAAGAGCATCGCGAATAAAGGCTAGGCGCCCCCTTCGCTCCTATAAGGGCGGTGGGTTTGGCTTGTAGGAGCGTATGGAGGTAGTAGCCGTTGGTGCTGCTGCGTCTTAGCCTGTGCGCCAGGTGATTTCTTCGACGCCGTCGTCGCTGATGCGCATCCAGCGGTCGGCTTGTTCGTCGCTTTCGCTTTCTTCCCAGCTGCCGGGCGCGCAGCGCACTTCTACGCCCAGGGCGGCGTAGGCAGCCTGGGCGCAGGCGAGGTCGTCGGGCCAGGGGGTGTTGGCGCTTTCGAGGAGCAGGCTGTGCCATTTGCCGACGGCTTTGGGCAGCCAGGTGACGGGTATGTCGCCGGCCTGGCATTTGTAGGTCTGGCCTTTTTGCTGCCAGGCGCTGCAGGGGCCGAGGGCTTCGCCCAGCCATTGGGCGATGGCCTGGTGGTCGGCATCCTTGAGGTAGATCTCGATATCCGGTTGGCGCATACGGGCCTCTGTAGTGGGGTGCGTGTAGGGCGCGCGGGGCGGCCTGGTTAGCAGCGTTCGATCCAATCGTAGCGTATGGCCACGCCGACTTCTAAGGGGGCGGCGATGACGGCGGCGCGGCGTTCGGCGCTGGCGCGCCAGCCGTGGGGGGTCATGGCCAGTAGGTCGGCGCGGGCTTGTTCGGTGTCCAGGTGCAGGGTGAAGCGCAGGGTTTCGCTGTGGGTCAGGCGCATGCCGGGGGGGATCAGCTCCAGGTGTTTTTCGTCGTCGTAGTCGCGCACTTCGTCATACAGCTTTTGCCGCAGCGCCATCAGGTGCTCGCGGGTCGGCCCCATGCGCAGCAGGCCGCCACCGGGGGCGAGCAGGCGCTGGGCTTCTTGCCAGTCGAGCGGGCTGAATACGCTGGCCAATAGGTTGCAGCTGGCGTCGGCCAGGGGCACGCGGGCCATGCTGGCGACCAGCCAGGTGAGCTGCGGCGCACGCTTGCAGGCGCGCTTGACGGCTTCACGGGAGATGTCCAGGGCGTAGCCGTCGGCCTGGGGTAGGGCGGCGCCGAGTTGGGCGGTGTAGTAACCCTCGCCACAGCCGATGTCCAGCCAGCGTGCCGGGCTGCGTTCGGCGGCCAGCTCGGCGAGGCGCGCCGCGAGTGGGGCGTAGTGGCCGCCGTCGAGAAAGCGCCGACGGGCTTCGACCATGGCGGCGTTGTCGCCAGGGTCGCGGCTGTTTTTGTGCTGCACCGGCAGCAGGTTCAGGTAGCCCTGGCGCGCACGGTCGAAGCGGTGGCCCGCAGGGCAGACAACGCCGTTGTCGACGGCGCTCAAGGCGCCTTGGCAGAGGGGGCAGGTGAGCATGGGACGTTCCGAAGGCTGTGCGGGCAAAACCCGGCGCGCGGCGCCGGGCGGCAGGGTCAGGTGAGCAGCTTGACCAGGGTCTGGTAGTAGATTTCGGTCAGCACATCCAGGTCGCTGGCCAGCACGCGCTCGTCGATCTGGTGGATGGTGGCGTTGACCGGGCCCAGCTCGACCACCTGGGTGCCCAGGGTGGCGATAAAGCGCCCGTCCGAGGTGCCGCCGCTGGTGCTCGGGGTGGTTTCGCGGCCAGTCACGCTGCGGATGCTTGCCGCGACGGCGTCGAGCAGCGCGCCAGGCTCGGTGAGGAATGGCAGGCCCGACAGCGCCCAGTCGATGTGGTAGTCCAGGCCGTGCTTGTCGAGGATGGTGTTGACCCGCTGTTGCAGGCCTTCGACCGTCGACTCGGTGGAGAAGCGGAAGTTGAACACCGCCTTCAGCTCACCGGGGATGACGTTGGTCGCGCCGGTGCCGGCGTTGAGGTTGGAGACCTGGAAGCTGGTCGGCGGGAAGAAGGCATTGCCGGCGTCCCAGTGTTCGGCGGCCAGTTCGGCCAGGGCCGGGGCGGCGAGGTGAATCGGGTTCTTCGCCAGGTGCGGGTAGGCCACGTGGCCCTGCTTGCCGCGCACGGTGAGGGTGGCGCCGAGGGAGCCACGGCGGCCGTTCTTGACCACGTCACCGACCAGGGTGGTGCTCGACGGTTCGCCGACGATGCACCAGTCCAGACGCTCATTGCGCGCACGCAGGCGCTCGACCACGGCTTTGGTGCCGTGGTGGGCCGGGCCTTCTTCGTCGCTGGTGATCAGGAAGGCGATGCGGCCCTTGTGCAGCGGGTACTCGGCGACAAAGCGCTCCACTGCGATGATCATCGAGGCCAGGCTGCCCTTCATGTCGGCGGCGCCACGTCCGCAGAGCATGCCATCGGCGTCGATCAGGGCGTTGAACGGCTGGTGTTGCCAGGCCTGCAACGGGCCGGTGGGGACCACGTCGGTGTGGCCGGCGAAGCACAGCACCGGGCCGTCGTCCTGGCCGTGGCTGGCCCAGAAGTTGTCCACGTCTTCAATGCGCATGGGTTCAAGCGCAAAGCCGATGGCGGCCAGGCGGCGCATCATCAGTTCCTGGCAGCCCTCGTCGACCGGTGTCACCGAAGGGCGACGGATCAGGTCGCAGGCCAGTTCCAGGGTGGGCGTGAGGGGCGTGGACGGGGCGGTCATTGCGGCTCCAGGGCGGGCAGGGCGGGAAAGGTCGACATCTTAAAGCAAAACGGCGGCCCTTGGCCGCCGTCTGCTATGTGCTGCGCACGGATTAAACCGCGATGGGTTGATCCTCGGGCTCCTCGATTGGCTTGGGCAGCGAAGACAGCAGCGCCATGATCAGCGCGGCCAGGTACGGCAGCGACTGCACCAGCAGCATGGCCACCCAGAACTTCACGTCGGCGCTCGGCAGGCCTTGGACGATGCCGATACCCACGGCCGCGCCCCACAACAGCAGCATGATGAACACTTCTTCACGGGCTTCCGACAGGGCCATCAGCAAGCCGTGGCTGCTGCGCATCTTCGGTGTGCGGAAGAACGGGATGCTGGTGGTGAAGAAGCCGTACAGCACCGCCTTGGCGATGGTGTGCGACAACGCCAGGCCGGCCAGCGCCGCGGAGAAGGCATCCTTGAGGTTGACCCCGACCGCCCGGCGGTAGAGGAAGACGATCTTGCCAACTTTGAACACGAACAGCGCTAGCGGCGGGATGGCGAAAATCAGCAGCGGCGGGTCGACCCGCTGCGGCACGATGATCATGGCCGCAGACCAGAGCAGGGCGCCGACGGTGAAGAAGATATTCAGGCCGTCGGCAATCCATGGCAGCCAGCCGGCGATGAAGTGGTAGCGCTGGCCACGTTTGAGCTGCGAGTCCTTGCCGAGGAACAGGCTGCGCGCGTGGCCCTTCATGATCTGAATGGCACCGTAGGCCCAGCGGAAGCGCTGCTTCTTGAAGTCGATAAAGGTATCGGGCATCAGGCCCTGGCCAAAGCTGTTGTGCGCGTAGGCCGCAGCGTAGCCCTTCTTGAACACGCGCAGGCCCAGCTCGGCGTCTTCACAGATGGTCCAGTCGGCCCACTTCAACTCGTCCATCACGGTACGGCGGATCATGGTCATGGTGCCGTGCTGGATGATCGCGTTACGGTCGTTGCGGGTGACCATGCCGATGTGGAAGAAACCCTTGTACTCGGCGTAGCAGAGCTTCTTGAAGATGCTCTCCTTGCCGTCGCGGTAGTCCTGCGGCGATTGCACCACGGCGATGCTCGGATCGGCGAAGTGCGGGACCATGTGCTTGAGCCAGTTGGGGTTGACGCAGTAGTCCGCGTCGATCACTGCAACGACTTCGGCATCCGCTGCGGTGTGCGGCAGGATGTAGTTCAGCGCACCGCCCTTGAAGCCGGCCAATGGCGACACATGGAAGAAGCGAAAGCGCGGGCCGAGCTCTTCGCAGTAGGCCTGCACCGGCTCCCACACGGCCGGGTCTTTGGTGTTGTTGTCGATGATCAACACTTCAAAGTTCGGGTAGTCGAGGTTGGCCAGGGCGTCGAGGGTCTGTTTGACCATCTCCGGCGGCTCGTTGTAGCAGGGCACATGGATCGATACTTTGGGGCGGTAGGCACTGTCGCCCAGCACCGGCTCGAACGGCCGGCGGCGCTTTTGCGTCCACACGGTTTCGGCCAGTTCGTGGGCTTCGGTGAGCAGTACGATAAACACGCCGATGGCACCGACGCCCAGCAACAGGCCGACGAGGGTGCTGAACCAGGTGCTGTATTGCTGGCTGTAGTCGTAGCCGATCCACACCAGGGCCGAGCCGCCCGCGAAGGCGACGAAGGTCAGGAAGGTGCGGCCGCGCTGGCGCAGGCTGCTGCCGTCGATCAGCATCAACGCTAGGGCCATCAGGGCCATGACCACCGAGGCGATGGCCAGCAGGCGCCATTGCGGGATGGCGACCACAGGGCCTTCGAAGTTGAATTTGGGCTGGCGGTCGAGGTTGTACACGCCCCAGTAAGCACCGACCGAGCCTTCGTCGCTGATCTTCCAGGGCTGGTCGAAGGCTTCGATGACGAAGTAGTTATAGCCCTGGGCGTTGAGCGTGTTGACCAGGGTGCGCAGGTAGATGGCCTGGTCCGCCTGGCTGGCATCGGCACCGCCGCGCATACGGCCATTACTCGGCCAGCCGACTTCCGATAGCAGCAGGGGCTTTTTCGGGAAGAGTTTTTTCATGTCGCGGGCGCGGTCGAGGACGAACTGGGTCGAGTCCTCCATGGGGATGAATTCCCAATACGGCAGCACGTGGGCGGCAACCAGGTCGGTATGGTCAGCCAGCTCCGGGTACTCGTCCCAGATGTGCCACTGCTCGGAGGTGGTCACCGGCACCTTGACCGCTGCGCGCATGCGGTCGAGGTATTTGATCAGGTTCTGGGTGGTGATTTCCCGGCGGAACAAGGCTTCGTTACCCACCACCACGCGCACGACGCTGCGCGAGCTGTTGGCGATCTCGATGGCCTTGGCCATTTCTCGCTCGTTGCGTTCCTCGTCCGGGCTGATCCACACGCCCAGGGTCACGCGCAGGCCGAATTCCTCGGCCAGCAGCGGGACGCGCTCCAGGGTGCCGTCTACTGAGTAAGTACGGATGTTGTCCGTGTGCTTGCTGAGCAGCTCCAGGTCCTCACGGATCTGGTCGTCATTGGGGTAGATGTCCTGCTGCGGATTCTGGCCCTGGCGGAAGGGCGAATACGAGAAGCCGGAGATCTGCTCGGGCCAGTCCGGTGCGGTCACCGGGCGGTTGTACAACGCCCAGAAGCCGGTGAACAGGGCAGCGATCACCAGAAAGACGATCAGGTTGAGTCCGAATTTACGCGAAGGCATGGCGGTATCAGGTTCCGAAGCGGGGAACGGAAGGAGGCCGGCGAACGCCGGTTGGCGCGCATGCTACTCCGGCGTCTGTTGACTGTATAGCGGCTGACTGCGCCCGCGTACAGGGTTGGATCATGGCGCTGCGGTCTTGGTTCGACTCGCTTGCGCAGGCAATGCTTGGGGGATGCCGGCGGGCTTCCTATAATGCGCGGCTTAAATGATCGTGGGGGTGGTTGATGCAGCTCGATGAACAGCGCTTTGCGGGCATTGCGCGCCTGTATGGGCGTGAAGGTGCCGAGCGCCTGACGGCGGCCCATGTCGCGGTCGTCGGGATCGGCGGCGTCGGCTCCTGGGCGGCCGAGGCTCTGGCGCGCAGTGGCGTGGGTGAAATCTCCCTGTTCGACCTCGACGATGTGTGCATCAGCAACACCAACCGGCAGTTGCATGCCCTGAACAGCACCGTTGGGCAGGCCAAGGTCGAGGTCATGGCCGAGCGCATCCGTGCCATCAACCCAGCGTGCGTGGTGCATGCGGTGGCCGATTTCGTCACCCGCGAGACCATGGCCGCGTACATTACCGAGCAGCTGGATGCGGTGATCGACTGCATCGACAGTGTCAACGCCAAGGCGGCGCTGATCGCCTGGTGCAAGCGGCGCAAGATTCAGATCATCACCACTGGCGGTGCCGGCGGGCAGATTGACCCGACGCAGATCCAGGTCGGCGACCTTAACAAGGCGTGGAACGATCCCCTGGCCTCCAAGGTTCGCTCCACGCTGCGCCGTGACTATGGCTTTTCCCGCACCGCGGGGCGCAATTACAGCGTGCCCTGCGTGTATTCCACCGAGCAGCTGCGCTACCCCAAGCCAGACGGCAGTGTCTGCGCCTCCAAGGTGTTCGTTGGTGACGGTGTGCGTCTCGACTGCGCCGGCGGCATGGGCGCGGTGATGATGGTCACCGCGACCTTTGGAATGATTGCCGCCGCGCGGGTGGTCGATAAGCTGGTCGCCGGCACACGGCGCCCGGCTGATCGGGCCTTGGTTTGAGTGGAGGCCGGTGGCGTCCGATCTACATCCGGCCATGACGCTTACACAATCAGGCGCTAGTCTTTAAAGAACGGTCCGCTGAGGCCGATAGTGGGCAGGGAACGCTGGTGGTTTGCTGTCGAGGTGTGTCGTGTTGTCCCTGCCGTGCCCCGTATTCAAGTTGTTCTCACGTTATCTGGTGTTGCTCGCTGCCCTGGGTTCAGGCATGAGCACGGCGGCCGAGCCCATTGTGCGTATTGGCACCGGTGATTGGCTGCCTTACATCGACCAGCATCGTGCCGATGGCGGCGCGCTGCTCCGGCTGACCCGCGCGATCTTCAGCGCAGCCGGCTACCAGACCGAATTTGTCTATTACCCCTGGGACCGCAACCTGCTGATGCTTGAGCATGGCACCCTGGACGTGGTGATGCCCTATCTGTGCAGCCCCGCTCGGCAACGGATTAGCACCTGCAGTGACGCGCTGGTGCGGGGCGAGGTGGTGCTGTTCAAACGCGCCGACAAGGTGCTGGATTGGACCCGCGTCGAAGACCTTCGTGGCCTGCGGGTCGCGACATTGCTGGGTTACTTTTACGGCCCGCAACTGGACGCGGCGTTGCAGGCCGGGAGCCTGCAGGTGCAGCAGGGGAATAAAGAAGAAACGGCGTTCCGTCTGCTGCTGCTCGACCGGGTGGATATTTATCCCCAGGACCGTGCCGTGGGCTATGCCCTGCTCAACCGTGCGTTCACCCCGCAGGAGCGGGCCAAGATCACCCATCACCCGCGCATTCTGCATACCGAGCCGCTGCATGTGCTGTTTCGCAAGGGCGATCCTCGCGCAGAGACGCTGCGCGAGGTATTCAACAACGGCTTACGGCGCCTTGCGGCCAGCGGTGAGCTGGATCAACTGCAGCTGGCCTTGAACGCTGGCAACGCCGATCAGTGGCAGCCGTCGCCCTGATCGGCCGCGTCTAGCAAGTGCTGCATACGCGTCAGGACAGCCTGCAAGCCGTTGCTGCGCGACGGTGATAAATGGCGAGCCAAGCCCAGTTCGCCGAACCAGTCAGGCAGGTCCAGCAGTACCAGGTCATGCTTCGCCAGGCCGTTGACCCGCGCCAGCAGCAGGGCCAGCAAACCGCGCAGCAGGCGCGCGTCGCTGCTGGCGCGAAACTGCCAGTGCCCGTCGGTGGCGTCCGCCAGCAACCAGACCTGACTTTCGCAGCCCGTTATCCGGTTCGTCTCACAGCGTTCTTCGTCAGACAGTGGTGCAAGCTGATCGCCCCATTGCATCAGCAGGCGTGCGCGCTGCTCCCAGCCGGGGCAAGCGGTGAAGCTGTCCAGCGCGCGTTGCGCTGCGGCAGGCAGGCTCATTGCAGCAACTCCAGCGCTTGATCCAGCGCGCTGAAAAAGCGCTGCAGGTCGTCGCCATCGTTATAGATGCCCAGGGACACGCGAACGGCGCCGCTGAGACCAAGCCCTTGCAGCAGTGGCATGGCGCAGTGGTGGCCGGCGCGCACGGCAATACCTTGCTCGCTCAGCAGGTGCGCAAGGTCGGCATGGTGCACGCCCTCGACCACAAAGCTGGCCAGGGCCACGTTCGGTGAACCCAGCACGCGCACGCCGGTGCGCTGCTGCAGGCCGCTAAGCAATTCGGTATGCAGGGCAGCTTCGTGAGCGCTGACGGCACTGGCATCGAGTTCACTCAGGTAGTCGAGGCTGGCGCCCAGGGCGATCACCGACGCAATCGGCGGCGTGCCGGCCTCAAAACCCAAGGGCGCAGGGCGAAAGGTGGCGCTGGCGTAGTCGGTGTGCAGCAGCATCTCGCCGCCAAACTGCCAGGGCGCCAGCTGCTGCAACGCGTCACTGCGACCATAAAGCAGACCGACGCCGTCCGGCCCATAGAGTTTGTGGCTGGAGCACACGTAGAAGTCGCAGCCCAATGCCTGCACATCCGGCCGACCATGCACCACGCCCTGGGCGCCATCGACCACTGTCAACGCGCCCTGAGCACGCGCCAACGCCAGCAGTGGAGCGAGCGGCTGCCAGCTGCCGAGTACGTTGGACAACTGGCTGACCGCCAGCAGACGGGTGCGTGGGGTGATCAGCTGCGCAGCCTGGTCCAAGTCGATCAGGCCATTGTCATCCAGCGGCAGCACCACCAGTTTGAGCTGACGGCGCAGCGCCAGTTGTTGCCAGGGCAGCAGGTTGGCGTGGTGTTCCAGAGCGCTGATGGCGATTTCGTCACCCGGCTGAACGTGCGACTCCAAGCCATAAGCCAACAGATTGAACGCCTCGGTGGCGCTGCGGGTGAAGATCAGTTGCTGTGCAGCGGGCGCATTGAGCCAGTGCGCGGCTTTTGCTCGCGTCGCCTCGAAGGCACGGGTGGCCCGCTCGCCTGGCAGATGCTGGGCGCGGTGCACGTTGGCGGCGCCGCCAGCGTAATAGCCGAGCAGGGCATCGAGCATGGCCTGAGGCTTTTGCGCGGTGGCGGCGCTGTCCAGATACGTCTGGCCTTCGGCTGCAAGGGCCAGAATGCCGGGGAAGTCGTTGCGCCAGGGGGATGTCAGCGACATGAAAGCCTCAAGGCTGCAGGGTGTTCTAAAACGTGAGAGGGGCTTTAGCCGCGGCTGATAACAGCCGGTCGCGGCTAAAGCCCCTCCCACAGGTGTTGCGCGCAATCAGTTATGGGCGTGCAGGGCTTCGTTCAGCTCGATCGCCGATTTGTGGGTCTTGCACTCCACAGCGCCATTCACCGAGTTACGGCGGAACAGCAGGTCCGGCTGGCCGGCCAGGTCGCGGGCCTTGACCTGCTTGACCAGTTGGCCTTGGTCGTCCAGCAGCGCGACCTTGGTGCCAGCCGTGATGTACAGACCGGCTTCGACAGTGTTGCGGTCGCCCAGGGGAATGCCGATACCGGCGTTGGCGCCGATCAGGCAGCCATCGCCCACGGAGATGACGATATTGCCGCCGCCGGACAGGGTGCCCATGGTCGAGCAGCCGCCGCCGAGGTCCGAGCCCTTGCCCACGAATACGCCGGCCGAGACACGCCCTTCGATCATGCCCGGGCCTGCGGTACCGGCGTTGAAGTTGACGAAGCCTTCGTGCATCACGGTGGTGCCTTCGCCCACGTAGGCGCCCAGACGAATGCGCGCGCTGTCGGCGATACGTACGCCAGCAGGGACCACGTAGTCAGTCATTTTCGGGAACTTGTCGACCGAGAAGACTTCCAGCAGCTCGCCTTTGAGGCGCGCTTCCAGTTGACGTTCGGCCAGCTCGCCGAGGTCGATGGCGCCCTGGCTGGTCCAGGCCACGTTCGGCAGCAGCGGGAAGATCCCGGCCAGGTTCAGGCCGTGGGGCTTGACCAGGCGGTGCGACAGCAGGTGCAGCTTGAGGTAGGCCTCAGGCGTGCTGCTCAGGGCGGCGTCTTCGGCCAGCAGGGTGACCACCAGCGGCTTTTGGCTCTCGGCCAGACGCGTCAGCAGGGCAGACTGCACGGCATCAATCGACTTAAGCGCTTCGGCCAGATCGCCCGCCTGGTTGTTGCTGAGGGCAATGGCCTGGTTGCCGCCGCTGTAGCCGAGTTTCTCGGCAACTTTGCTGACCAGCTCGCTGTTCGGGTTGAGCAGCGGCTGGGCGTAGAAGACTTCCAGCCAGGTGCCCTGACGGTTTTGTGTGCCTACGCCGAAAGCCAGGCTGAAAAGTGAGGTGCTCATGAATTGTTTTCCTTGCAACGAATTAGGGGGTTACGCCAGTTCGGCGGCGTAGCGCTCGGGTTTGAAACCCACCAGGGTGCGGTTACCGAGATCCAGCACGGGGCGCTTGATCATCGACGGCTGGGCGAGCATCAGCTCGATCGCCTTGTGTTGGTCGAGGTCGCTTTTCTGCGCGTCGTCCAGTTTGCGGAAGGTGGTGCCTGCGCGGTTCAGGACGGTTTCCCAACCATGCTCATCGCACCACTTTTCCAGGTTGCCACGGTCAATGCCCACGGCCTTGTAGTCATGAAACTGATAGTCCACGCCGTGCTCGTCGAGCCAGGTGCGGGCTTTTTTCATGGTGTCGCAGGCTTTGATGCCAAACAGGGTAGTGCTCATGCTTACAGGCCCTTCACAAAATCACGGATCCGCTCGGCAGCGGCCACACACTCAGCCAAGGGTGCGACCAGGGCCATGCGCACACGACCGGCGCCTGGGTTGTGCCCTTCGACGCTGCGAGACAGGTAAGAGCCCGGCACCACGGTGACATGCTCACGGGCGAACAGCTCGCGGGTGAAGGTCTCATCATCCATCGGCGTTTTTGCCCACAGGTAGAAACCACCATCGGGGCGTTGCACGTCGAGTACGCCATCGAGAATCGCCAGCACGGCGTCGAACTTAGCGCGGTACAGGTCGCGGTTGGCTTTGACGTGGGCTTCATCCTGCCAGGCGGCAACGCTGGCCAGTTGAGTTTGCACCGGCATGGCGCAACCGTGATAGGTACGGTACAGCAGGAATGATTTCAAAATGTCGGCATCGCCGGCGACGAAGCCCGAGCGCAGGCCTGGCAGGTTGGAGCGCTTGGACAGGCTGTGGAATACCACACAGCGCTTGAAATCATGCCGGCCCAGTTCGGCACAGGCGCTGAGCAAGCCCGCCGGCGGGTTGGCTTCGTCGAAGTACAGCTCGCTGTAGCACTCGTCGGCGGCAATCACGAAGTCGAACCGGTCGGCCAGGGTGATCAGCTTTTTCAGGGTCTCGACCGGGATCAGTGCGCCCGTCGGGTTGCCGGGCGAGCACAGAAAGAGGATCTGGCAGCGCTTCCACACATCATCACTGACCGCGTCGAAATCCGGGTTGAAGCCATGTGCTTCGAGACACGGCAGGTAGTGCGGCTGGGCGCCGGCGAGCAGGGCTGCGCCTTCGTAGATCTGGTAGAACGGGTTGGGGCTGACCACCAGGCCGTCGACATCACGCTGCACCACGGTCTGGGTAAACGCGAACAGCGCCTCGCGCGTACCGTTGACCGGCAGCACGTGGCGCGCCGGGTCCATCACCCCAGCCGGCAGGCCGAAGCGCGCTGTGCACCAGTTGGCAATGGCTTCGCGCAACGCCGGAATGCCCAAGGTGGTTGGGTAGACCGCCAGCTGATCGAGATTAGCGCTCAGGGCTTCGGCGACGAACGCCGGCGAGCGGTGCTTGGGCTCGCCGATCGACAGGGCAATCGGCGATTTGTCAGCGGCCGGCTGTACGCTGCTGAGCAGGGCACGCAGTTTCTCGAACGGGTAGGGCTGCAACTGGTTCAACGCGTGGTTCATGGGGCGGGTTCCTGAGCTTATCGGGCGCGCCTCGGCGCCTCGATCAAATGCTGATACGGGTCGGATCACTGGCCTGGGTATTGGCATCCGACAGCTGTTCGATAATGGTCTCCTGCAGACGGCGGCACAGCTTGGGGTCTGACAGGGGCTGGTTGTGCGCATCGGTGACGAAGAACACGTCCTCGACCCGCTCGCCCAGGGTGGCGATCTTGGCGTTCTGCAGCGACAGGTCGAAATCCAGGAAGATCCGGCCGATCCGTGCCAGCAGGCCGGGACGGTCCGGTGCGGTGAGTTCGAGCACGGTCACCGGGCGCTGGGCATCGTTGTGGATGGTCACCTGCGGCGCGAAGGCGAAGTGCTTGAGCTGACGCGGTACCCGGCGCTGGATGATGCTGGGGTACTCGTCGGGGTTCTTCAGCGCTTCGATCAGGCCCTGGCGGATCTGCTTGATGCGCTCGGGGTTTTCGCCAATCGAGCCGCCTTCGCCTTCGAGCACAATATAGGTGTCGAGGGTGAACTGGCTGGTGGAGGTGAGAATCCGCGCATCGTGAATGTTCAGGTTGAGCTGCGCCATGGCCGCCACCGTCACCGCGAAGAAGTCGTGTTGGTCGGGCGCATAGATGAAGATCTGCGTACCGCCCTCGAACTCACGCTGGGTGGTTTCCTTGATCAGCACCAGTGGCTCGCCATCGGTGCGGTGCTGCAGGATCGCGTCGCTGTGCCAGGCCACGTCGTTGGCCGTGTGGCGCAGGAAATAGTCATCACCCAGCTGGCTCCAGAGCTGCTCGGCATCGTCCGGGTCGGTGCCGCCGCGCACCAGAATGTCCAGCGCGGCGCTCTGGGTCACGCGGATCTGTTCTTCACGGTTGACCGGGTTTTCCAGGCCGCGGCGCAGCGCGCGCTTGGTCTCGGTGTAGAGCTGGCGCAGCAGGCTGGCGCGCCAGGAGTTCCACAGGCTGGGATTGGTGGCGTTGATGTCGGCCACTGTCAGCACGTAGAGGTAATCCAGGTGGGTCTGGTCGCCGACGAACTGGGCGAAATCGTGGATCACCTGTGGATCGGAAAGGTCCTTGCGCTGGGCGGTGGTGGACATCACCAGGTGATGCTGCACCAGCCAGACGATCAGCCCGGTATCCCAGGTCGGCAGATTATGCCGCCGGCCAAACGCCTCGGCGTCGACCGCTCCCAACTCGGAGTGGTCGCCACCACGGCCTTTGCCGATGTCGTGGTAGAGCCCGGCGAGGTAAATCAGCTCCGGCTTGGGCAGTTTGTCGATCAGCTTGCTGGCCAGGGGGAATTTCTCCGCCAGCTCGGCCCATTTGAATTTGCGCAGGTGCTTGATCAGGTTGAGGGTGTGCGCATCGACCGTGTAGATGTGGAACAGGTCATGCTGCATCTGCCCGACGATATGGCCGAACTCCGGCAGGTAACGCCCGAGGATGCCGTAGCGGTTCATGCGCCGCAGGTTGCGGTGAATGCCCTGGGGGCTTTTGAACAACTCGATAAACAGGCTGGTGTTGCGGATGTCTTTGCGGAAGTCGTCGTCGATCAGGTGGCGGTGGTCGCGCAGCAGGCGAATGCTGTCGGCACACACGCCGTGAATCTCGGGGTGCTGGGCCATCAGCACGAAGATTTCCAGAATGGCGAACGGTGTGCGTTTGAAGACATTCGGATGAGTGACTTCGATGTAGCCATCGCGCAATTGGAAGCGGCTGTTGAGCGGCGTCGCCGGGCCGCTTTCGCCCGCGCGCATGATCTCTTCTTCGAAGTGCTGCTTGATCAGGTCGGACAGCTCGGCGATGCCCATGACCACGCGGTAGTACTTCTGCATGAAGCGCTCGATGGTGCGCTTGGTGTCGCCGGCGTCATAGCCCAGTAGCGCGGCCACCTGTCCCTGATAGTCGAACAGCAGGCGGTCTTCGGCACGGCCCGCGAGCATGTGCAGGGCGTAGCGTACCTTCCACAAAAACTCTTGGCTGGAGGCCAGCAGGGCGTATTCGCTTTCCAGCAGGAAGCCTTGGCCGACCATGGCGTGCAGATTGAGCGTGCCGAAGTGTCGGCGTGCCACCCAGAGAATCGTCTGGATGTCGCGCAGGCCACCGGGTGAGCCTTTTACGTTGGGCTCCAGGTTGTATTCGGTGTCGTTGTACTTGCTGTGGCGGGCGCGCTGTTCCTTACGCTTGGCCAGGTAGAAATGCTTGCTCGGCCACATCTGCTCGGCACTGGTCACTGCTTGCATACGCAGGCGCAGGCGCTCGGGGCCGGCGATGGTGCGGCTTTCCATCAGGTTGGTGATGACCGTCAGGTCGGCACGGGCTTCTTCGGCGCACTCATCGACCGAGCGCACGCTCTGGCCGACTTCCAGGCCGATGTCCCACAGCAGGGTCAGGAAGCGCTCAATCGGTTCGCGAAAGGTTTCGTGATCGGCATTGTCCAGCAGGATCAGCAGGTCGATGTCCGAGTACGGGTGCAATTCGCCACGGCCGTAGCCGCCGACAGCGAGCAGGGCGATGTCGGCGTCTTCACTCCACTCCAAGCGGTCCCAGGCTTGGCGCAGAATCTGGTCGGTGAACCAGGCGCGGTCTTCAACCAGGCGGCGTACATCCCGGCCTTCGCGAAAGCGCGCATCGAGCACTTCATGGGCGCGGCGGATGGCTTTCTTGAAGGCTGCAATGGGGCTGGCCTTGAGCGCCAGTTCCGCCTGGAACTGGCCACGGTCGAACAACTCGGGATCTACCTGTGGCATGCAGCGGCTTTCCTTTATTTCAGCGAACGATCGGCACTCGGGGATCAAGGTGCGGTGCGGGCGATGGTGTCATCGCTGCGCAGGGTGAAGATCTCATAGCCGTCGGCGGTGACCAGCAGGGTGTGTTCCCACTGCGCGGAGAGCTTGCGGTCTTTGGTGATCGCGGTCCAGCCGTCACCGAGCAGGCGGGTTTCAGCGCGGCCCTGGTTGATCATCGGCTCGATGGTGAAGGTCATGCCTTCTTTGAGCTCCATGCCCGTGCCGGCGCGCCCGTAGTGCACGACCTGCGGCTCTTCATGGAACACCGCGCCAATGCCATGGCCGCAGTATTCGCGCACCACCGAGAAGCCATTCTTCTCGGCGTGCTTCTGGATCACTTCGCCGATATCGCCCAGCCGCGCGCCGGGGCGAACCAGCTCGATACCTTTATAGAGGCATTCCTGGGTAACGCGGGACAAGCGCTCAGCCCACTCCGGCACCTTGCCGACCATGAACATCTTGCTGGTGTCGCCGTGGTATCCGTCCTTGATCACGGTGACGTCGATGTTCAGCACGTCACCGTCCTTGAGCGGCTTGTCATTCGGGATGCCGTGGCAGACCACATGGTTGATCGAGGTGCAGATCGACTTGGGGAAGCCCTTGTAATTGAGCGGGGCAGGGATGGCCTGCTGCACATTGACGATGTAGTCGTGGCAAATGCGATCCAGTTCGTCGGTGGTTACCCCCGGCTTGACGTGTTCGCCGATCATTTCCAGCACTTCGGCAGCCAGGCGACCGGCGACGCGCATTTTCTCGATTTCTTCGGGGGATTTGATGGTGACGGTCATATGAAGCTCTCGGGCGCGAACGGGAAAGGGCAATATAGTAACAGCTACACGTCGCAATCTATAAGCGGCTAGTGGGCGTCGGGCTGCGTTGCGACCCTGCTTGCAGCATGCGTGCTGTAGCGTGTGGCGGTTTTCTATGGTATAAAACGCGCCGCTTTACGGGCAGTAGTGCCCGAAGGCTTAAACCCACACACGTATCGACACGATTTCCTGGGTGCCCGCAAGGGTTGGAGATTGGGATGCGTGGAGGCCTAACCCGACTTATTAAGGAACGACCATGTCCCAAGTCAATATGCGCGATATGCTGAAGGCCGGTGTGCACTTCGGCCACCAGACCCGTTACTGGAACCCGAAAATGGGCAAGTTCATTTTCGGCGCGCGTAACAAGATCCACATCATCAACCTCGAAAAAACCCTGCCGATGTTCAACGACGCCCTGTCGTTCGTTGAGAAGCTGGCGTCCGGCAAGAACAAAATTCTGTTCGTCGGCACCAAGCGCTCGGCTGGCAAGATCGTGGCTGAAGAAGCTGCACGTTGCGGTTCGCCGTACGTCGACCACCGCTGGTTGGGCGGCATGCTGACCAACTACAAAACCATCCGTGCGTCGATCAAGCGCCTGCGTGATCTGGAAACCCAGTCCCAGGACGGCACCTTCACCAAGCTGACCAAGAAAGAAGCGCTGATGCGCAGCCGTGATCTGGAAAAACTGGATCGCAGCCTGGGTGGTATCAAGGACATGGGCGGTCTGCCTGACGCACTGTTCGTCATCGACGTTGATCACGAGCGCATCGCGATCACCGAAGCCAACAAGCTGGGCATCCCGGTTATCGGCATTGTCGATACCAACAGCAGCCCTGAAGGTGTTGACTACATCATCCCGGGTAACGACGACGCCATTCGCGCCATCCAGCTGTACATGGGTGCCATGGCCGACGCCGTGATCCGTGGCCGTAACAACGCCAATGGCGGCACCGACGAATTCGTCGAGCAAGCCCCGGTAGTTGAAGCAGCCGAAGGCTAAGTCAGGCGCCTAGAGCGTTTGCTTAGTTCGCAAAAAGGGGGCTTGGCCCCCTTTTTGCCACCTAGAAAACCATTGCTGACAGCGCAGTTGCAATGCGGTCTGAATATCGTCGGCAGTGCGTTACGAATCGAGCGCCCGTTTTTGGCGGGTGGAATGGTTAACAACCTATCCAGAGGATTTTGAAATGGCAGAGATTACTGCAGCGTTGGTTAAAGAACTGCGTGAGCGTACCGGCGAAGGCATGATGGATTGCAAAAAGGCCTTGACCAAGGCTGGCGGCGACATCGAAAAAGCCATCGACGACATGCGTGCTTCCGGCGCGATCAAAGCAGCCAAGAAAGCAGGCAACGTTGCTGCCGAAGGCGCTATCGCCATCAAGGCCGACGATAAGGCCGCCGTGCTGATCGAAGTTAACTCGCAGACCGACTTCCTGGCTCTGCAGGACGATTTCAAGAATTTCGTTACCAGCAGCGTGGACAAAGCGTTTGCCGATAAGCTGACCGACGCGGCTCCGCTGATCGAAGCTCAGGAAGCCGAGCGTACCGCTCTGGTCGCCAAAGTAGGCGAGAACGTCAACATCCGTCGCCTGGTGCGCGTTGAGGGTGACGTTGTCGGTTCCTACCTGCATGGCAACAAGATCGGTGTTGCTGTTGTCCTGAAGGGCGGCGACGTCGAGCTGGCCAAGGACATCGCAATGCACGTTGCTGCAAGCAACCCGGAATTCCTGCTGCCAAGCGACGTTTCGGCTGAAGCAATCGAGCGCGAGAAGGCTGTCTTCCTGCAGCTGAACGAAGAGAAGCTCAAGGGCAAGCCTGCCGATATCGCCGAGAAGATGGTTGCCGGCCGTATCTCCAAGTTCCTGGCAGAAGCCAGCCTGGTTGAGCAAGCGTTCGTCAAGAACCCGGAAGTCAAAGTCGGTGAGCTGGCCAAGAAAGCCGGCGCTGAAATCGTTTCCTTCACCTACTTCAAAGTGGGCGAAGGCATCGAGAAGCCGGTCGACAACTTCGCTGAAGAAGTTGCTGCCCAGCTGGCTGCCAGCAAGCAGTAAGACGGTTCAGCTGTCGCCCCAGAGAGGCTGCCCGCTTATGCGCGCGGCCTCTTTTTCAAAGTGCGGCGGCGATGTTGTACGCGGCAGGGGAGCCCATGAGGCACTAACCTGTCTTGGGCGCTGTCGAAGCGCTCGGTAACCACAGGCTTGGCCTGTACTTATTCAAAACGCCGCAGGAGAGACTGGTAATGGCTCAGCAGGTGAGTGGTCGTCAACCGCGCTACAAGCGCATTCTGCTCAAACTCAGCGGCGAGGCCCTGATGGGCTCGGAAGACTTCGGCATCGACCCCAAGGTGCTCGACCGCATGGCGCTGGAAGTCGGCCAGTTGGTCGGTATCGGTGTGCAGGTTGGCTTGGTGATCGGTGGCGGTAACCTGTTCCGTGGCGCGGCGCTTTCGGCAGCCGGCATGGATCGTGTCACGGGCGACCACATGGGCATGCTGGCGACGGTGATGAACGCCCTGGCCATGCGCGATGCCCTGGAGCGCTCGAACATTCCCGCCATCGTCATGTCGGCGATCTCCATGGTCGGTGTCACCGATCACTATGATCGACGCAAGGCGCTGCGCCATCTCAAGACCGGTGAAGTGGTGATTTTCGCCGCCGGCACTGGCAATCCGTTTTTCACCACCGATTCGGCTGCGTGCCTGCGTGCCATCGAAATCGATGCTGACGTAGTGCTCAAGGCGACCAAGGTTGATGGTGTGTACACTGCCGATCCTTTCAAGGACCCGCATGCGGAGAAGTTCGACCGCCTGACGTACGACGAAGTGCTCGATCGCAAGCTGGGTGTGATGGACCTGACGGCCATCTGCCTGTGCCGCGATCACGCCATGCCGCTTCGCGTTTTCAACATGAATAAGCCGGGCGCCCTGCTCAATGTTGTTGTGGGCGGCGCTGAAGGCACCCTGATCGAGGAAGACAAGCATGATCAATGAGATCAAGAAGGACGCCCAGGTTCGCATGCAGAAGAGCCTGGAATCGTTGGCTCAGGCATTCAGCCGTATCCGTACTGGCCAGGCGCACCCCAGCATTCTCAGTGGTGTGATGGTGCCGTACTACGGCGCTGATACGCCGATCAACCAAGTCGCTAACGTCACCGTCAAGGATGCACGCACCCTGCAGGTCGTGGCGTTTGAGCGCAACATGCTCAGTGCCGTCGACAAGGCGATTCAGAGCTCCGGCCTGGGTTTCAACCCAACCAACCTGGGTGAGCTGTTGCTGATCAGCATGCCAGCGCTGACCGAAGAAACCCGCAAGGGCTTCACCAAGCAGGCGCGTGACGCGGCAGAAGACGGTCGCGTGGCCGTGCGCAACATCCGTCGTGACGCACTGAGCCAACTCAAAGATCTGGTCAAGGAAAAGGAAATCAGCGAGGACGAGGAGCGTCGCGCCGCCGATGATATCCAGAAGCTGACCGACAAGTTCGTGGCCGAGATTGAAGTGGCCGTGAAGCAGAAAGAAGCGGACCTGATGGCCGTTTAACGGCCGGGTTCTCGTCATGCTCAAGACCCCTGTAGAGCCTGTGATGGCCGTCCCTCGGCACGTTGCCATTATCATGGACGGTAATAATCGTTGGGCGAAGAAGCGCCTGCTGCCCGGTGTTGCCGGTCACAAAGCCGGCGTAGATGCTGTGCGCGCGGTGATTGAGGTGTGCGCCGAGGCGGGGGTCGAGGTGTTGACCCTGTTCGCTTTCTCCAGTGAAAACTGGGCGCGTCCGGCCGACGAGGTGGGTGCGCTGATGGAGCTTTTCCTCAGTGCCCTGCGCCGTGAAACCCGCCGGCTCAACGACAATGGCATCAGCTTGCGCATCATTGGTGATCGCTCACGCTTTCACCCGGAACTGCAGCAGGCGATGCGTGAGGCTGAGGCGCAGACCTCTGGCGAGAAGCGCTTTGTGCTGCAGATTGCCGCGAACTATGGCGGCCAGTGGGACATTGCTCAGGCGGCGCAGCGGCTGGCGCGCGATGTTCAGGCCGGCCACCTGCGGCCTGAGGAAATCAGCCCGCAGCTGCTGCAGCGCTGTCTGGTAACCGGCGAACTGCCGTTGCCGGATCTGTGTATCCGCACGGGCGGCGAGCATCGCATCAGCAACTTTCTGCTGTGGCAGTTGGCCTACAGTGAACTGTATTTCTCCGACCTGTTCTGGCCGGATTTCAAACACGATGCCATGCGCAAGGCCCTGGCGGATTACGCCACGCGGCAGCGGCGTTTCGGTAAAACCAGCGAGCAGGTAGAAGCCGAGGCACGTGCAAATGCTTAAACAACGCGTCATTACGGCTTTGGTGCTTTTGCCCATTGCCCTGGGTGGGTTCTTCTGGCTGCACGGAGCGGCGTTCGCGTTGTTCATCGGTGCGGTGATTACCCTGGGCGCCTGGGAATGGGCGCGCCTGGCCGGTTTTGCCGGTGCTGTGGCGCGTCTGACCTATGCGGCCGCCGTGGCGCTGCTGTTGCTGGCGCTGTACCACCTGCCGATGCTTGCGCCGGTCGTTTTGCTGCTGGCGGTGCTGTGGTGGTTGGCGGCGACCTGGCTGGTGATTGGTTATCCCGCAAGCAGCCGCTATTGGGGGCAGGGTGTCGGCAAGCTGGTGATTGGTTTGCTGATCCTCTTGCCTGCCTGGCAAGGCCTGGTGCTGCTCAAGCAGTGGCCATTGGCGAACGGCTTGATCCTGGCGGTCATGGTGCTGGTGTGGGCGGCGGATATCGGTGCGTACTTCAGCGGCAAGACCTTCGGTAAGCGCAAGCTGGCGCCACGGGTCAGCCCTGGTAAAAGTTGGGAGGGGTTGATTGGCGGTATGTTAACCAGCCTGTTTATCACCCTGGTCGTTGGTCTTTACCGTGACTGGAGTGGCGGTGAGCTGGTGATGGGGGTGTTGGGCGCTGCTGTAGTGGTCGCATTTTCGGTGGTGGGTGACCTCGCCGAGAGCATGTTCAAGCGCCAGTCCGGCATCAAGGACAGCAGCAATCTGTTGCCCGGCCATGGCGGCATTCTCGACCGTATCGACAGCCTGACTGCAGCCGTACCCGTGTTCGCTGTGCTGCTGTGGTTCGCAGGCTGGGCTACGCCTTGAATCGCCCGCAGCAGGTTACGGTGCTGGGGGCTACCGGCTCGATTGGCCTGAGTACGCTCGATGTAATTGCGCGCCACCCTGAGCGCTACGCGGTGTTTGCATTGACGGCATTCAGCCGTGTTGCTGAGTTGGCCACCCTGTGTCTTCGTCATCGTCCAGTGTTTGCCGTGGTTGCCGATGCGCCCGCCGCTGCGCTGCTGCAGGCGCAATTGGCGGATGCCGGGCTGAGCACGCGTGTGTTGGCGGGTGAGGCGGGGTTGGCTGAAGTGGCTGCTCACCCAGAGGTCGATGCTGTGATGGCCGCTATTGTCGGCGCCGCTGGCCTGACCCCGACACTGGCCGCTGTTGAAGCCGGTAAAAAAGTGCTGCTGGCCAACAAGGAAGCGTTGGTGATGTCCGGCGCGCTGTTTATGCAGGCGGTGCGGCGCAGTGGTGCGCAGTTGCTGCCGATTGACAGCGAGCACAACGCCATCTTCCAGTGTTTACCCGGCGATTACAGTCGCGGCCTGGGTGCGGTTGGTGTGCGGCGTATTCTGCTGACCGCCTCCGGTGGCCCCTTTCGCGAGACGCCGTTGGCGCAGTTGGAAACCGTTACGCCCGAGCAGGCCTGCGCTCATCCGAACTGGTCAATGGGGCGCAAGATTTCCGTCGACTCCGCCAGCATGATGAATAAGGGGTTGGAGCTGATCGAGGCCTGCTGGTTGTTTGATGCGCCGCCCTCGTCGGTCGAAGTGGTTATTCACCCGCAGAGCGTGATCCATTCACTGGTCGATTACGTCGACGGCTCAGTGCTGGCGCAGCTGGGTAATCCTGACATGCGCACGCCCATCGCCCACGCCCTGGCCTGGCCAGAGCGCATCGACTCAGGCGTGGCGCCGCTTGATCTGTTCGCCATCGCCCGGCTGGATTTTCAGGCGCCGGACGAGCAGCGCTTCCCGTGTCTGCGTCTGGCGCGTCAGGCGGCTGAGCAGGGCGGCACCGCGCCGGCCATGCTCAATGCCGCCAACGAGGTTGCAGTGCAGGCGTTTCTCGAGCGGCGCATCCGTTTTCCGGAGATCGCGCGTATCATCGACGACGTCTTGAATGCCGAGGCTGGGTTGCCGGTCGAGCAACTCGCTTGTGTATTTGAGGCCGACCGCCGCGCCCGTGGGCGCGCCGAACAGTGGTTGAATCGCCGTGCATGATCGGCATGGAGTGATGGCATGAGTGCGTTGTACATGATCCTCGGAACACTGGTGGCGCTGGGCGTGCTGGTGACCTTCCATGAGTTCGGCCACTTCTGGGTGGCGCGCCGCTGCGGCGTCAAGGTGCTGCGTTTTTCCGTCGGCTTCGGTACGCCGCTGCTGCGCTGGCACGACCGTCAGGGTACGGAGTTTGTGGTGGCCGCCATTCCGTTGGGCGGTTACGTAAAGATGCTTGATGAGCGTGAGGGCGATGTCGATCCGGCGTTGCTGGAGCAAGCGTTCAACCGTAAAACCGTCTACCAACGCATTGCTATTGTCGCGGCAGGTCCGTTGGCCAACTTTATTCTGGCGCTGGCGTTCTTCTGGATGGTCGCCATGCTTGGCAGCCAGCAGGTGCGCCCGGTAATCGGTGCTGTCAGCCCCGACAGCATGGCCGCTGCCGCTGGTCTGCAAGCGGGCTCCGAAATCGTGGCTGTAGACGGTGAGGCGACCAGTGGTTGGTCGGCGGTCAATCTGCAGCTGGTCCGTCGCCTGGGGGAAACTGGCAACCTGGCGGTCGATGTGCGCGAACAGGGCTCTACGGTTGTCAGCACACGCACCCTAGTGCTCGACGGCTGGCTGAAAGGCGCCGAAGAGCCTGACCCCATCGCGTCGCTGGGTATCCGTCCGTGGCGGCCTGCGCTGGCGCCAGTCCTTGCGCAGCTTGATCCGCAGGGGCCAGCCCAGGCGGCTGGGATGCAGGTGGGTGATCGTGTGCTAAGCCTTGATGGACAGCCTCTGGATGAATGGCAGCAGCTGGTCGACCGTGTGCGCGAATTGCCGGGCGCCACTGTCAATCTGCAGGTCGAGCGCGAGGGCCAGGTGCGTGATGTGACGCTGAACCTTGCCGAACGTGGCGAAGGCGCACAGCGCAGCGGCTACCTGGGTGCTGGCGTTGCGGGTGTAGAGTGGCCGCCGGAGATGCTGCGTGAAATCAGTTACGGTCCGCTTGAGGCTGTGGTCGAGGGGGCGTCGCGCACATGGACCATGAGCCTGCTGACGCTTGATTCGCTGAAGAAAATGCTGTTCGGCGAGCTCTCGGTAAAAAACTTGAGCGGGCCGATAACCATTGCTAAAGTGGCGGGCGCTTCGGCTGAGTCGGGTATTGGGGACTTCTTGAACTTCCTCGCTTACCTGAGCATAAGCCTGGGGGTGCTCAATCTTTTGCCGATACCGGTACTCGACGGCGGGCATCTGCTTTTTTACCTCGTCGAGTGGGTGCGTGGTCGCCCACTGTCTGAACGGGTTCAAGGTTGGGGGATGCAGATAGGTATCAGCTTGGTGATCGGGGTGATGTTGCTTGCTCTGGTTAACGATCTGGGTCGTCTGTAACCGCTACTGAATTACAAGTCTGTCGCCTAGGGCGGCAGATTTTTTATCGTCAGTTGGAATAAGAAAGGACTTCATGAAACGTCTGCTGCTACCTGCGGTGCTTGCCGCATTGATGATCGCCGAAGTTCACGCTGAGTCCTTCACCATCTCCGATATTCGCGTCAACGGTCTGCAGCGGGTTTCCGCTGGCAGCGTGTTCGGTGCCCTGCCACTCAATGTGGGTGAGCAGGCTGACGACCGTACGCTGGTCGAGGCAACGCGCGAACTGTTCAAGACCGGCTTCTTCCAGGACATCCAGTTGGGCCGCGATGGCGACGTGCTGGTGATTACCCTGGTTGAGCGTCCGTCGATCTCCAGTATCGAGATCGAGGGCAACAAGGCGATCACCAGCGAAGACCTGCTCAAAGGTCTCAATCAGTCCGGCCTGGCCGAAGGTGAGATCTTCCAGCGCGCCACGCTTGAAGGTGTGCGTAACGAGCTGCAGCGCCAGTACGTTGCCCAGGGCCGTTACTCTGCTGAGATCCAGACAGAAGTCATTCCACAGCCACGCAACCGCGTGGCGCTGAAAATCGACATCAACGAAGGCAGCGTTGCCGCCATCCAGCACATCAACGTGGTGGGTAACAGTGTATTCCCCGATGAAGACCTGATTGGTCTGTTCGAGCTGAAGACCACCAACTGGCTGTCGTTCTTCCGCAACGATGACAAATATGCGCGCGAGAAGTTGTCCGGTGACCTCGAGCGCCTGCGTTCCTACTACCTGGACCGCGGCTACATCAACATGGACATCTCTTCGACTCAGGTGTCGATCACGCCGGACAAGAAACACGTCTACGTGACAGTCAACGTCGATGAAGGCGAGAAGTACACCGTGCGCGATGTGCGCCTGAGCGGTGACCTCAAAGTGCCGGAAGAAGAAGTGCGGTCCCTGCTGCTGGTGCAGGAAGGTCAGGTGTTCTCGCGCAAGGTGATGACCACCACCAGCGAGCTGATCACCCGTCGCCTGGGTAACGAGGGCTACACCTTCGCCAACGTTAACGGCGTGCCAGAAGCGCACAGTGAAGACAACACCGTGTCCATCACCTTCGTGGTCGACCCGGGCAAGCGTGCTTACGTTAACCGTATCAACTTCCGCGGCAACACCAAGTCCGAAGACGAAGTGCTGCGCCGTGAAATGCGTCAGATGGAAGGTGGCTGGGCGTCGACGTACCTGATCGACCAGTCCAAGACCCGTCTGGAGCGTCTGGGCTTCTTCAAGGAAGTCAACGTCGAGACTCCGCAAGTGCCGGGTACCGATGATCAGATCGATGTGAACTACAGCGTCGAAGAGCAGGCTTCGGGTTCGATCACGGCGAGCGTGGGCTTTGCTCAGAATGCCGGTCTGATCCTGGGCGGTTCGATCACCCAGAACAACTTCCTCGGTTCGGGTAACAAGGTCAGCGTTGGTCTGACCCGTAGCGAATACCAGAGCCGCTATAACTTCGGCTTTGTGGACCCCTACTGGACCGAAGACGGTGTCAGCCTGGGTTACAACGCCTTCTACCGCACCACGGATTACGACGAGCTAGATGTCGACGTATCGAGCTACTCGGTTGATAGCCTCGGCGCGGGCATGAGCATTGGTTATCCGATCAGTGAAACGTCGCGTCTGACGTACGGCCTGACCGTGCAGCAGGACACCATTAATACCGGTCTGTACACGGTTGATGAGATCTTTGATTTCACCGAGCAGGAAGGTGATAGCTATCTGAACTTCAAAGGTTCTATTGGCTGGTCCGAGTCGACCCTGAACCGTGGCGTAATGCCTAATCGTGGTCATTCGCAGAGCCTGGTGCTGGAAACCACTTTGCCGGGTAGCGATCTGTCGTTCTACAAGATCGATTACCGTGGACAGGTCTTCCAGCCGCTGACCGATAGCTACACCTTACGCTTCCATACCCAACTGGGTTATGGCGATGCCTACGGTTCCACCGCTGAGCTGCCGTTTTACGAACACTACTACGCCGGTGGTTTTAACTCGGTACGGGGCTTTGAAGACAGCAGCTTGGGTCCGCGCAGTACCCCAAGCTCTGGTACTAAGCCCGGAACCCTTGCAGACCCTGATCAAGATCCGTTGCCGTTCGGCGGTAACGTACTGATCCAGGGTGGTGCAGAACTGCTGTTCCCGCTGCCCTTCGTTAAGGATCAGCGCTCGCTGCGTACGGCATTGTTCTGGGACGTTGGTAACGTGTTTGACACCAACTGTTCCTCTAGCCAGAAGCGCCTGAGCGACAGTTGCGACATCGACCCCGGCAACTTGGCCAGTTCGGTGGGTGTTGGCCTGACCTGGATCACCGCACTGGGTCCGCTGAGCTTCAGCCTGGCCATGCCGGTGGTCAAACCGGATGATGCCGATACTCAGGTGTTCCAATTCTCCCTCGGCCAGACGTTCTGATACGTCTGACCCACGACCGCAGTTTTGCAGGAGTTTATTGTGCGTAAGTTGACCCAACTGGTTCTGTTGAGCGCCGCGCTGCTGGCCACCCCGGCCTTCGCGGAAATGAAAATCGCCGTTCTGAACTATCAGATGGCACTGCTGGAATCCGATGCTGCCAAGCGTTATGCCGTGGATGCGGAGAAGAAGTTCGGTCCCCAGCTGAACAAGCTGAAGACCCTGGAAAGCGATGCCAAGCGTATTCAAGATCGCATTGTTAAAGATGGCGAAAAGATGCAGACCGCAGAGCGCGAGCGTCTTGAGCTTGAATTCAAGCAAAAAGCGCGCGACTTCCAGTTCCAGTCCAAAGAGCTGAACGAAGCCAAAGCGGTTGCCGACCGTGACATGCTCAAGAAGCTCAAGCCCAACCTCGACAAAGCTGTTGAGGAAGTGATCAAGACCGGTAACTACGACATGGTCTTCGAGCGCGGCGCGGTCGTCGATGTCAAACCACAGTTCGACATCACCCGCCAGGTTATCGAGCGCATGAATCAGCTGCGTTGATGATGACCCGCAACGAGTTTGGACTGGCCCAGCTGGCTGAACAGCTGGGCGCTGTCGTGCGTGGCGATGCCAATCAGATGATCAGCGGCCTGGCGACCCTGCAGGACGCAGGCCCCGGCCAGCTAACCTTTCTTGCCAACCCGCAGTACCGCAAGTTTCTTGCGGACTGTCGCGCAGGTGCTGTGCTGCTGACGCAAGCCGATGCCGAAGGTTACGAGGGTACGGCCGTGATCGTGGCCAACCCCTATCTGGCTTACGCGCAGCTTTCTCACCTGTTTGATCGCAAGCCTCGCGGCGACGCGGGTATTCATCCGACTGCCCATGTGGCGGCTGATGCTCAGGTCGATGCCAGCGCCTCGGTCGGTCCCTTCGTGGTGATCGAGTCTGGGGCGCGTGTTGGTGCGGGTGTGACCTTGGGTGCGCATTGCGTCGTGGGTGCACGCTCGCAGATTGGTGAGGCCGGTTGGCTGGCGCCGCGCGTCACGCTGTACCACGACGTCAGCATTGGCGCGCGGGTGGTGATTCAGTCCGGCGCGGTGATCGGTGGTGAAGGCTTCGGTTTCGCTAACGAGAAGGGTGTCTGGCAGAAGATCGCGCAAATTGGTGGTGTGCTGATCGGCGATGACGTGGAAATTGGTGCCAATACCACCATCGACCGTGGCGCCTTGGCTGACACCGTTATCGGCAACGGCGTGAAGCTGGATAACCAGATCATGATCGCGCACAACGTGCAGATCGGTGATAACACGGCCATGGCGGGTTGCGTGGGGATTTCCGGCAGCACCAAGATCGGCCGCAATTGCATGATTGCGGGTGGCGTGGGCATGGTTGGGCACATCGAGGTGTGTGACAACGTGTTCGTCACCGGCATGACCATGGTCACCCGTTCCATCACCGAGCCGGGCGCCTACTCGTCCGGTACGGCCATGCAGCCCGCTGGCGAGTGGAAGAAGAGTGCGGCGCGTATTCGCCAGCTCGACGACATGGCGCGACGCTTGCGCGAGTTGGAAAAACAGCTTGCCGCCGTGACCTCGAGCGCCAACGCCTCATCTGATGCCTGAGCCGGCACCGCCGTCTCTCTTTCTTTTATTACGGGCTTCTCTGCACATGATGGACATCAACGAAATTCGCGAATACTTGCCGCACCGTTATCCGTTCCTGCTGGTGGACCGGGTTGCGGAGCTCGACCTTGAAGGCAAGTCGATTCGTGCCTATAAGAACGTCAGTGTCAATGAGCCCTTCTTCAATGGTCACTTCCCCGAGCATCCAATCATGCCGGGCGTGTTGATCATCGAGGCGATGGCCCAGGCGGCGGGCATCCTCGGTTTCAAGATGATGGATGTAAAACCGGCTGATGGTACGTTGTATTACTTCGTCGGTTCCGACAAGCTGCGCTTCCGCCAGCCGGTCGTCCCGGGTGATCAACTGATCCTCGAGGCGCGTTTCTTGAGTAGCAAGCGCAGTATCTGGAAGTTCGCTTGCAAAGCCAGCGTAGACGGCAAGGAAGTCTGTTCAGCTGAAATTATTTGTGCGGAACGCAAACTATGAGTTTGATTGACCCTCGCGCCATCATCGATCCCAACGCCAAGCTGGCTGACGACGTTGTCGTTGGTCCTTGGTCGATTATTGGGCCCGATGTAGAAATTGGCGAGGGTACCGTGCTCGGCCCCAATGTGATCATCAAGGGGCCAACGCGTATCGGTAAGCACAACCGTGTTTACCAGTTTTCCTCGCTGGGCGAGGACACCCCGGACCGTAAGTACAAGGGCGAACCTACGCGGTTGGTGATCGGCGATCACAACATCATCCGCGAAGGCGTGACCATGCACCGTGGCACCATTCAGGACCGTGACGAAACGACCGTAGGTAACCATAACCTGATCATGGCCTATGCCCACATCGGTCACGACAGTGTGGTGGGTAATCACTGCATTCTGGTCAATAACGTTGCCCTGGCTGGGCATGTGCACATTGGCGACTGGGCTATTCTGTCCGGCTATACGCTGGTGCATCAGTTCTGCCATATCGGTGCCCATTCCTTTGCGGCCATGGGCACCGCGATTGGCAAGGATGTACCGGCCTATGTCACGGTCTCCGGCAACCCGGCCGAGGCGCGCAGCATGAACTTCGAGGGCTTGCGCCGTCGGGGTTTCAGCGCCGAGTCGATTCAGGCCCTGCGCCGTGCGTACAAGACGGTTTACCGTCAGGGTCTGACCATCGAAGAGGCGATTGCTGATCTGGCAGAGCCCTCTGAGCAATTTCCCGAGGTGGCGGTCTTCCGCGACTCGATCCTGGCTTCCAAGCGCGGCATTACCCGCTAAGGCATGGCTCAGGTGATACGTGTTGCGCTGGTCGCTGGCGAAGCGTCCGGCGATATTCTCGGTTCTGGCCTGATGCACGCCATCAAGGCGCAGCACCCGGACGTCGAGTTTATCGGTGTCGGTGGCCCGTTGATGGAAGCCCAGGGGCTTGCGTCTTACTTCCCTATGGAACGGCTGTCGGTGATGGGCCTGGTCGAAGTGCTGGGGCGCTTGCCCGAGCTGCTGGCGCGCCGCAAGCGTCTGTTGCGCAGCCTGATTGAGGCCAAGCCGGATGTGTTTATCGGCATCGACGCGCCGGATTTCAACCTTGATCTCGAATTGAAGCTTCGCCGTGCCGGTATTCGTACCGTGCACTATGTCAGTCCTTCGGTCTGGGCGTGGCGGCAGAAGCGCGTGCTGAAAATTCGTGATGCCTGCGACCTGATGCTGACCCTGTTTCCGTTCGAGGCGCAGTTTTACGACGCCCATCAGGTGCCGGTGCGTTTCGTCGGCCATCCGCTGGCGGACACCATCGAGCTGCAGGCAGACCGTTGGGCCGCGCGTGATGCGCTGGGGCTGCCCCAGGATGCGCCTTTGGTCGCGCTGATGCCGGGCAGCCGTGGCGGCGAAGTCGGACGTCTGGGCGCGTTGTTTCTCGACGCTGCCGAGCGGCTGCGTGCGCGTCGCCCAGGCGTTCACTTTGTGCTGCCCTGCGCCAGCCCGCAGCGCCGTGCGCAGATCGAACAGCTGCTAGTCGGCCGCGACTTGCCCCTGGCCCTGCTCGATGGCCAATCCCACAAGGCCCTGGCGGCCTGTGATGCGGTGTTGATCGCGTCCGGCACCGCCACGCTGGAGGCGCTGCTGTACAAGCGGCCGATGGTGGTGGCTTATAAGGTCGCTCCGCTGACCTACCGCATTCTTAAGCGCCTAGTGAAGAGCCCTTACATTTCGCTGCCTAACCTGCTGGCCGCGCGTTTGCTCGTGCCTGAGCTGATCCAGGATGCGGCGACGGCCGAGGCCCTGGCCGATGCCGTGACGCCGCTGTTAGTCGATGGCGCAATCCAGACCGAGGGCTTCGACGTGATTCATCGCGCCCTGCGTCGCGACGCGTCGTCCCAGGCAGCAGAAGCGGTGTTGCAACTGATTGGGGACACGCATGCAGCTGGGGCTTGATTTCACCCTGGTGCAGGAACTGGTCGCCGGTGTCGATGAGGTTGGCCGTGGGCCGTTGTGTGGTGCCGTGGTCACGGCGGCGGTGATCCTTGATCCGCTGCGCCCGATCCTAGGCCTCAATGACTCGAAGAAGCTCAGTGAGGCACGCCGGGAGGCGTTGTTTGATGAGATCCGCGAGAAGGCGCTGGCCTGGTGCATCGCTCGGGCCGATGTCGAGGAAATCGATCGCCTGAATATCCTGCACGCCACGATGCTGGCCATGCAGCGCGCCGTTGAAGGGCTGAGCGTGATGCCCAAGCTGGCGCTGATCGACGGTAATCGTTGTCCGCTCCTGGCCGTGCCCAGTGCGGCGGTGGTTAAAGGCGACAGCCAGGTGCCGGCAATTGCCGCGGCCTCGATTTTGGCCAAAGTCAGCCGTGACCGTGAAATGCTGCAACTCGATGCCCAATACCCGGGCTACGGGTTCGCGCAGCACAAGGGTTACCCAACCCCTGTGCACCTGGAGGCCTTGCGTCGCCTGGGCCCCACCCCTATTCATCGGCGCTCGTTCGCGCCGGTGCGCAACCTGCTCGAACAGCCCGCACCGCTCGGGGTCTGAGGCTTAACGCCGACCCCAGATGGCCCGTGCGCGGGTCAGGCCGTGTCGTTCGTGCTTTTTCTCATGACGGTCACGTATGCCACCCGCATGCACAGCCGTTTTATCAGGGCTCTCTGCAGGGCCCGACCACTACGCCGTCACAAGCGGCAGGGGAGTCTATATGCAGGATATCGCTACGCAGGTCGTCGATCTGCTCAACGGCCTGATCTGGGGCAAGGTGCTGATCTGGTTGCTGGTTGGCAGCGGTGTGTATTTCAGCGTGCGCTTGGGGTTTGTTCAGTTTCGACGGTTCACCCACGTATTCACCGTGCTGCGCGGCAGTCGCAACAGCGATGACGCAGGCATTTCATCGTTCCAGGCGCTCTGCACCTCGCTGGCAGCGCGCGTGGGTACGGGCAATATTGCCGGCGTGGCAGTGGCCATTACCTTGGGTGGGCCGGGGGCGATCTTCTGGATGTGGGTGATCGCCCTAGTCGGTATGGCAACCGGTTTTGTCGAGGCGACCCTGGCGCAGCTGTTCAAGGTGCGTGATGGCAACGGTCAGTTCCGTGGCGGCCCGGCATATTACATGGCTCGTGGCCTGAATGCGCGTTGGATGGGTGTGCTGTTTTCGATCTTCCTGATCATCGCGTTTGGTTTTGTCTTCAATTCGGTGCAGGCCAACACCATCAGTGGGGCGATGCAGGGCGCCTTCGGTTTACCGAACTGGATCAGTGGCGTGGCCGTGGTGCTGCTTACTGCGCTGATTATTTTTGGCGGCCTGCGCTCGATCGCGCGGTTTTCCGAGATCGCCGTGCCCTTTATGGCTGGCGCCTACCTGCTGGTCGCACTCGGCATCATCCTGAGCAACCTGGGGCAGGTACCTGAGGTGCTGATGCTCATCGTCAAGAGCGCCTTCGGCTTGCACGAAGCCGCCGCCGGGGGCATTGGTGCGGCCATTCTCAATGGCTTCAAGCGCGGGCTCTTTTCCAACGAGGCGGGTATGGGCTCGGCGCCTAACGCCGCTGCGTGCGCGACGCCCTATCCGCCGCATCCGGTGTCCCAGGGGTATGTGCAAATGGCTGGGGTATTTATCGACACCCTGCTGATTTGCACGGCGTCGGCAGCCATTATTCTGCTGGCCGGCGTGCCGGCGGGCGATGCCGAGGGGATTATGCTCGTGCAGCAGGCACTGACCAGTGAAGTGGGCAGCTGGGCGAAGTATTTCTTGGCAGTGGTGATCCTGTTCTTCGCGTTCACCTCCATCGTGGCCAACTATTTCTACGCGGAAAACTGCCTGGTGTTTCTCGAGCGCAACGGCGCCCGCGGGCTGTTACTGTTCCGCCTGGCGGTGCTGGGCATGGTGATGTTCGGCGCCCTGGCGTCGCTGCCATTTGTGTGGAACCTGGCGGATGTGTCCATGGGCCTCATGGCAATCACCAACCTGGTGGCGATTTTGCTGCTGTCCGGTTTGGTGATCCGTCTCAGCCAGGACTACGACCGCCAGCGTCGCGCTGGCCAAGTACCAACGTTCGACGCCAGCGCCCACCCGGATATCCAGGCGATGATCGAGCCGGGCATCTGGGATGCGCGTAAAGGTCAATGATGCGCCGCTGCGCAGGCTGATGTTTGATCCAAGGCCCGGTACAATCCGGGCCTTGTTGTTTTACGTGTTTGTATGGGACTGCCATGACCGCTTCATTTGTCCACTTGCGTCTGCACACCGAATTCTCCCTGGTCGACGGCCTGGTCCGGGTCAAGCCCCTGGTCAAAACGGTCGCAGGGGCGGGCATGCCGGCGGTCGCTGTCACCGATCAGAGCAACATGTGCTCGCTGGTGAAGTTCTATAAGGCTGCGATGGGCGCGGGCATCAAGCCGATCTGTGGCGCCGATATCTGGATGGCCAGCGCCGACGAAGACGGTCCGCTGAGCCGTATGACCCTGTTGGCGATGAACCCCAAGGGCTATCGCAACCTCACTGAGCTGGTGTCGCGCGGCTGGACCGAGGGCCAGAGCAATGACCTGGTGATCATCCAGCGCGAGTGGGTCAAGGGCGCCGCCGAAGGGCTGATTGCCCTGTCCGGCGCCAAAGAAGGGGAGGTTGGTCATGCGCTGCTCAGCGGCGACCGGGGCGAGGCCGAAGCGCTGCTGCGTGAATGGATGGCCGTATTCCCCGAGCGCTTCTACCTGGAGGTGCAGCGCACCAGCCGGGTCAATGACGAAGAGCACCTGCACCTGGCGGTGGAGCTGGCCGACCGGGTGGGCGCGCCTTTGGTGGCAACCAACGACGTGCGCTTTCTCAAGCAGGAAGACTTCGCCGCCCACGAGACACGCGTGTGCATCGGTGAAGGCCGTAGCCTGGATGACCCGCGCCGACCGCGCACCTACTCCGATCAGCAGTACCTGAAAACCCCGGAAGAAATGGCCGAGCTGTTCAGTGACCTGCCGGAGGCGCTGGAAAACACCCTGGAGATCGCCAAGCGCTGCAACATTGAAGTGCAGTTGGGCAAGTACTTCCTCCCGGACTTCCCCGTGCCTGATGGCATGACCATGGATGAGTACTTTCGCCAGGTGTCTTTCGAGGGCCTCGATGAGCGCCTGGAAGTGCTGCTGCCCAAGGACACGCCCGATTACGACGCGAAGAAGCAGGTGTACGTCGATCGCCTGAATTTCGAGCTGGATATCATCATCCAGATGGGCTTCCCCGGTTACTTCCTGATTGTTATGGACTTCATCAAGTGGGCCAAGAACAACGGCGTGCCGGTGGGCCCAGGCCGGGGTTCAGGTGCCGGTTCGCTGGTGGCCTACGTGCAGAAGATCACCGACCTCGACCCGCTGGCCTATGACCTGCTGTTCGAGCGCTTCCTCAACCCCGAGCGGGTCTCCATGCCCGACTTCGACGTCGACTTCTGCATGGACGGCCGCGACCGGGTCATCGATTACGTGGCCGAGAAATACGGGCGTAACGCGGTCAGCCAGATCATCACTTTCGGCACCATGGCGGCCAAGGCGGTGGTGCGCGACGTGGCGCGGGCTCAGGGCAAGTCGTACGGCCTAGCGGATCGCCTGTCGAAGATGATCCCCTTCGAGGTCGGCATGACCCTGGAGAAGGCCTACGAGATGGAAGAGCCGCTGCGCGACTTTCTCAAGGTCGACGAGGACGCCCGGGAAATCTGGGACATGTCGCTCAAGCTCGAAGGCATTTGCCGCGGCACCGGCAAGCACGCTGGTGGCGTGGTCATCGCACCGACCAAACTCACCGACTTCTCGCCGATTGCCTGTGATGAAGAGGGCGGCGGCCTGGTGACCCAGTTCGACAAGGACGACGTGGAATCCGCCGGCCTGGTCAAGTTCGACTTCCTCGGCCTGCGCACCCTGACCATCATCAAATGGGCGATGGAGACGATCAACCGCGAGCAGGCCAAGCAGGGCCTGCCGGACCTGAACATCGACTTTATCCCGCTGGACGACAAGCCAACCTTCGCGATGCTGCAGAAGGCTGAGACCACGGCAGTGTTCCAGCTTGAATCACGCGGCATGAAGGAGCTGATCAAGAAGCTCAAGCCCGACTGCCTGGAAGACATGATCGCCCTCGTGGCCCTGTTTCGTCCGGGCCCCTTGCAGTCCGGCATGGTGGATGACTTCATCAACCGTAAGCACGGCCGTGAGCCGATTTCCTACCCACACCAGGACTATCAGTACGCAGGCCTGGAGCCGGTGCTGAAGCCCACCTACGGCATCATCCTGTACCAGGAACAGGTGATGCAGATCGCCCAGGTCATGGCCGGCTACACCCTGGGTGGTGCGGACATGCTGCGCCGCGCCATGGGTAAGAAAAAACCCGAGGAGATGGCCAAGCAGCGCGGCGGCTTTATCGAAGGCTGTGCCGGTAACGGCATCGACGCGAACCTTGCGGGTAACATCTTCGACCTGGTGGAGAAGTTCGCCGGTTACGGCTTCAACAAATCGCACTCGGCCGCCTATGGTCTGCTCTCGTATCAGACCGCCTGGCTCAAAGCGCACCACTCGGCAGCCTTTATGGCGGCCGTGCTCTCAGCGGATATGCACAACACCGACAAGGTGGTCACGCTGATTGAAGAGTGCCGCAGCATGAAGCTGCGCATCGACGCGCCGGACGTGAACACCTCGGAGTTCAAGTTCACCGTCAACGAGGAAGGCTGGATCGTCTACGGCCTGGGCGCGATCAAGGGCGTGGGCGAGGGGCCGGTGGAGGCCATCGTCGAATCGCGCCGTGACGGTCCGTTCAAGGATCTGTTCGATTTCTGTTCGCGGGTCGACCTCAAACGCATCAATAAGCGCACCCTCGAGGCGCTGATTCGCAGCGGTGCGCTGGACCGTCTCGGCCCGTACTTCCACGAAGAACTCAAGGCCTATAAGGCCAATATCGACAACAACCGTGCCGTGCTGCTGGCTTCGATGGAAGAAGCCGTGCAGGCTGCTGAGCAGACCGCGCGCAGCCATGACAGCGGCCATATGGACCTGTTTGGCGGTGTGTTTGCCGAGACCACCGATGTCTACGGCAACCATCGCCGCGCCCGTGAGCTGTCGCTCAAAGAGCGCTTGAAGGGCGAGAAAGACACCCTGGGGCTGTACCTCACCGGTCACCCGATTGATGAGTATGAGAGCGAGGTGCGGCGTTTTGCCCGCCAGCGCATCGTCGACCTTAAGCCGGCCCGGGGTGATCAGACGATTGCCGGGCTGATCGTCAACCTGCGGGTGATGAAGAACAAAAAGGGCGACAAGATGGGCTTTATCACCCTCGACGACCGCTCGGGGCGCATCGAGGCCTCGCTGTTTGCCGAAGCCTTTGCCAGTAACCAGGCGCTGCTGCAAAGCGATGCCCTGGTGGTGGTCGAGGGCGAAGTCAGCAACGACGATTTCTCCGGTGGCCTGCGTCTGCGCGCCAAGCGCGTGATGAGCCTGGAAGAGGCACGTACCGGCCTGGCCGACAGCCTGCGCCTGACCATTAATCACGCGGCACTCAAAGGTGACCGGCTGCGCTGGTTGGCCGATGTGTGCAGCAAACACAAAGGCGCATGCCCGATCACCCTGGACTACAGCAGTGATGACGCCAAGGCATTGTTGCAGTTCGGTGAGCAGTGGCGCATCGACCCGGCTGACAGTTTGATTCAAGCGTTGCGTGACCAGTTCGGGCGAGACAACGTCTTTCTGCACTACCGCTGATTTCAGGCACGCATCGTGCCTGATACAGCTTCGACACTTTGGGTGTCGACCTGACTGCGTCCCTCCATTAAGGTAGGGCGCACCCCGGCCGCTTGGCCGTCGACGCAAGACGGATGCCTATGAACCCGAATTTTCTCGATTTCGAACAGCCGATCGCCGACCTGCAAGCCAAGATCGAAGAGCTTCGCCTGGTCGGTAACGACAATGCGTTGAACATCAACGACGAGATCGCCCGCCTGCAGGACAAGAGCAGCGCCCTGACCGAAAGCATCTTCGGTAACCTGAGCAGCTGGCAAATCGCCCAGCTGGCGCGCCACCCGCGTCGCCCTTACACGCTCGATTACCTGCAGCACATCTTCACTGAGTTCGATGAGCTGCACGGTGACCGCCACTTCTCCGACGATGCTGCCCTGGTGGGCGGTGTTGCGCGCCTGAATGATCAGCCGGTGATGGTTATCGGCCATCAGAAAGGCCGTGAAGTGCGCGAGAAGGTGCGCCGCAACTTCGGCATGCCGCGCCCAGAAGGCTACCGCAAGGCCTGCCGCCTGATGGAAATGGCTGAGCGTTTCAAGATGCCGATCCTGACCTTCATCGACACCCCGGGCGCCTATCCGGGTATCGACGCTGAAGAGCGCAACCAGAGCGAGGCGATCGCCTGGAACCTGCGTGTGATGGCGCGCCTGAAAACCCCGATCATCGCCACCGTGATTGGTGAAGGTGGCTCGGGCGGCGCACTGGCGATTGGCGTGTGCGATCAGTTGAACATGCTGCAGTACTCCACCTATTCGGTCATCTCGCCGGAAGGTTGTGCCTCGATTCTGTGGAAAACCGCTGAAAAAGCCCCGGATGCCGCTGAAGCCATGGGCATCACGGCTGAGCGCCTCAAGGGCCTGGGGATCGTTGATCAGGTGATCGACGAGCCGCTGGGCGGCGCCCACCGTGATCCGGCGGCGGCCGCTGAATCGGTTCGCCAGGCGCTGACCCAGCAGTTGGAAATGCTCAAGCCGCTGAGCATGGACGCACTTCTGGAGCGCCGTTACGCGCGTCTGATGAGCTACGGCATCGCCTGATATGGACTTGGACGCTGAGGTGCTGGAAAGCCTGGCGCCCTGGCGTGATGCATCCGCCTGGCAGGTTGCCCTGTCGGGCGGTCTGGACTCAACGGTGCTTGTGCACCTGTTGGCGCGCCTCGCGCAACGCGAGGCTTTGCCGCCGCTCTCTGCCCTGCATATTCACCATGGCCTTCAGGCTGCGGCAGACGCCTGGCCGGCCGCCTGTCAGCGCCTGTGTGACAGCTTGGCAGTGCCGCTGCGCATCATTCGGGTGCAGGTGGCAGTCGGCGCGAGCCTGGAGCGTGCTGCGCGCGATGCCCGGCAAGCGGCGTTCGCGCAGGCGCTGGTGCCTGGTGGGGTGATGCTCAGTGGGCAGCACCTTGATGATCAACTGGAAACCCTGTTGTTTCGTCTGCTGCGCGGCGCGGGTGTGCGGGGTCTGGCAGGCATGCCAGCCAGTCGCCCGCTCGCGGCCGGGCACTTGGTGAGGCCGCTGCTCGGTGTCGAGCGGGCTCGCCTGCTGGCCTATGCGCAGGCGCATGGGCTGACCTGGGTCGAGGACCCGAGCAATCAGGATCTGCAGCTTTCCCGTAACTACCTGCGACATCAGGTGCTCCCGGTGCTCAAGCAGCGCTGGCCCCACGCGGCCGCTACGGCTGCGCGTGCGGCGCTGCATATGGAGGAAGCGGGGGCGCTGCTCGATGAGCTTGCTCGTGATGACTTGAGCAACGTCGTCGGGCAGGCGCCCTGGCCGTGGCTGGGGTTGCCGAGCCTGTGCATAGAGCGCCTGAGTGCGCTCAGTGACGCGCGCCAGCGCAATGCGCTGCGGTGCTGGTTGCGCCCGTTCACCTTGATGCCGGATGCGCGCCATTGGTCGGGCTGGCAGGCGTTGCGCGATGCGCGCGGGGATGCCGAGCCGTGCTGGCAGTTGCAGGCCGGTGCACTGCGCCGCGCTGCGGGGCGGCTGTGGTGGTGCCCGGACGACTGGCTGGCCAATCCCGGGCCTTTGCCTGCAGCAAGCGCCGGTCCGTTGTTGGCGCTCCCCGGTAACGGCTCGGTGCGTATCGAGGGCGCGCTGCCTGCGGGGGCTTGGCGTCTCGCGTATCGTCAGGGTGGCGAGCGCCTGAGCAGGGCAGGGCAGGGCTCGCGTGATCTCAAGCGCGTGTTTAATGAAGCGCAGGTGCCTGCGTTTCTTCGGGCGCGCTGGCCGCTGCTGCTGTGTGGTGATGAGCTTCGCGCGGTGGCGAATGTACCGGGGATGGATGGCAGTGAGGGTTGGCGGCTGACGTGGCAGCCAGCAATCCATGATCAAGGTTTGAGCTGATAAGGCCTTTCCGGTAGACTACGCTCCCGTCTTACATGAGCTTTTATTGCCTCCCTTTCGCACCGCGATCAGGAGTCGATAGGGGCTTGCAGTTGCTGCAATCTGACAACTGATGGCTCCGGCCTTCCATCGCTTTCCCCAGCGGCACTGGCCGCCTAACGCAGACTTCTAGGGTTTTTCATGACGCGCTACATATTCGTCACGGGTGGTGTTGTTTCTTCATTGGGGAAAGGCATCGCTTCGGCTTCATTGGCGGCCATCCTGGAGGCGCGGGGCCTGAAGGTCACGATGCTCAAGCTGGACCCTTATATCAACGTCGATCCGGGCACCATGAGCCCGTTCCAGCACGGTGAAGTGTTCGTCACTCACGACGGTGCCGAGACCGACCTCGATCTGGGCCACTATGAGCGGTTCATCCGCACCACCATGACCCAGAACAACAACTTCACCACCGGCCGCGTCTATGAAGACGTGCTGCGCCGTGAGCGCCGTGGTGACTACCTGGGTGCGACCATTCAGGTGATTCCGCACATCACCGACGAGATCAAGCGCCGCATCATCAAGGGTGCCGGCGACGCTGACGTAGCCATGGTCGAGATCGGCGGCACCGTGGGCGACATCGAATCGCAACCGTTCCTCGAAGCCATTCGCCAGTTGCGTGTGGAAGTCGGCGCTAAACGCGCCATGCTGATGCACCTGACCCTGGTGCCATACATCGCCACTGCCGGCGAGACCAAGACCAAGCCGACTCAGCATTCGGTAAAAGAGCTGCGCTCCATCGGCTTGCAGCCCGACGTGCTGATCTGCCGCTCCGATCACCCGGTGGATGTGTCCTCGCGCCGCAAGATCGCGCTGTTCACCAACGTCGAAGAGCGTGCGGTGATTTCCCTGGAAGACGTCGACACCATCTACAAGATTCCAGGCGTGCTGCATGCCCAGGGCCTGGATGATTTCGTCGTCGAGCGTTTTGGTCTGGAGTGCAACAGCGCCGACCTGTCCGAGTGGGACCGCGTGGTTGATGCCAAGCTGAACCCGGAAAAAGAAGTGACCATCGCCATGGTCGGCAAGTACATGGAGCTGCTCGACGCGTACAAGTCGCTGATCGAGGCCATGAGCCACGCTGGTATCGAGAACCGCACCAAGGTTAACCTGCGCTATATCGATTCCGAAGATATCGAGAACAAAGGCACTGCGCTGCTTGAAGGCGTAGACGCCATTCTGGTGCCGGGCGGTTTTGGTCTGCGTGGCGTGGAAGGCAAGATCACCACCGTGCAGTACGCCCGTGAGAACAAGATTCCCTACCTGGGCATCTGCCTGGGGATGCAGGTCGCGGTCATTGAGTTCGCCCGTAACGTACTGGGCTGGACCGACGCGAACTCCAGCGAATTCGACACCGCCAGCGACCACCCTGTGGTGGGCCTGATTACCGAATGGCAAGACGCGACCGGCGAAGTTGAAAAGCGCAGCGATGCTTCTGACCTGGGCGGCACCATGCGTCTCGGCGCCCAGGACTGTCAGCTGCTGGCCGGCTCGCAAGTTCATGCATGCTATGGCAAGGACGTGATCGTCGAACGTCACCGTCACCGTTACGAGGTCAACAACAACCTGCTGCCGCAGCTGATCGATGCGGGCCTCAAGATCACCGGCCGTTCCGGTGACGGCGCGCTGGTGGAGGTGGTCGAAGCGCCGGATCACCCGTGGTTCGTGGCCTGCCAGTTCCACCCGGAGTTCACCTCGACGCCGCGTGATGGCCATCCGCTGTTCAGCGGCTTCGTCAAAGCAGCCCTGGCCCAGCAGGCGAAGAAGGCGTGAGCGATATGACACAGAAAGTCATCAAGGTTGGCAGCATTGAAATTGCCAACGACAAGCCATTCGTCCTGTTCGGTGGCATCAATGTCATCGAGTCCCGCGACCTGGCCATGCGTGCCTGTGAAGAATACGTACGAGTGACCGAAAAGCTCGGCATCCCGTATGTGTTCAAGGCCAGCTTCGACAAAGCCAATCGCTCCTCGGTGACCTCCTTCCGTGGCCCAGGCCTGGAAGAGGGCATGAAGGTCTTTGAAGAAATCAAAAAGACCTTCGGCGTGCCGGTGATTACCGACGTGCACGAGCCGCACCAGGCGCAGCCGGTGGCAGACGTGTGCGACATCATCCAGCTGCCGGCGTTCCTGTCGCGCCAGACTGATCTGGTCGTGGCCATGGCCAAAACTGGTGCGGTGATCAACATCAAGAAGGCTCAGTTTCTCGCGCCTCAGGAAATGAAACACATCCTGGCCAAATGCGAAGAGGCGGGTAACGATCAGTTGATTCTCTGCGAGCGCGGTTCGAGCTTCGGCTACAACAACCTGGTCGTAGACATGCTCGGCTTCGGCATCATGAAGCAGACCCGCTACCCGGTGTTCTTCGACGTGACCCACGCCCTGCAGATGCCAGGTGGTCGTGCCGACTCCGCGGGCGGTCGCCGCGCTCAGGTCACCGACCTGGCCAAGGCGGGTATGAGTCAGGGCCTCGCCGGCCTTTTCCTCGAAGCCCACCCGGACCCGGACAACGCCAAGTGCGACGGCCCGTGCGCCCTGCGCCTGGACAAGCTGGAGCCGTTCCTCACCCAGCTCAAGCAGCTGGATGACCTGATCAAGGGTTTTTCGCCGATCGAGACAGCCTGATCAGGCCGTTCTCCGGTAAAGTGCCGCCGACCTGAGCTGACCAGTCGTCGTCTCGCCTGCAACCTGTGTGCGGGTGAGCGGTCGGAACGCGAGGCCAGCGGTACTGTTTCGTCAACTTTTGGAGTGCTAACAAGAATGGCTAAGATCGTCGACATCAAGGGTCGTGAGGTTCTCGACTCCCGTGGCAACCCCACTGTGGAAGCCGATGTAATCCTCGACAACGGTATCGTGGGCAGCGCCTGTGCGCCGTCCGGCGCCTCCACCGGCTCGCGCGAAGCGCTGGAGCTGCGTGATGGCGACAAGAGCCGTTACCTGGGCAAAGGTGTCCTCAAGGCCGTGGCCAACATCAATGGCCCGATCCGTTCGGCACTGCTGGGCAAAGACCCGGTTGAGCAGCGCGCGCTCGACCAGGCGATGATCGACCTCGACGGTACCGAGAACAAAGGCTCCCTGGGCGCCAACGCGATCCTCGCCGTTTCTCTGGCCGCCGCCAAAGCTGCCGCCCAAGACCAGGACCTGCCGCTGTACGCGCACATCGCCAACCTCAATGGCACGCCGGGCCAGTACTCGATGCCGGTGCCGATGATGAACATCATCAACGGCGGCGAGCATGCGGATAACAACGTCGATATCCAGGAGTTCATGGTCCAGCCGGTAGGTGCCAAGACTTTTGCTGACGGCCTGCGCATGGGCACCGAAATTTTCCACCACCTCAAAGCTGTGCTGAAGGCCCGTGGCCTGAGTACCTCGGTAGGCGATGAAGGCGGTTTCGCGCCGAACCTGGCGTCCAACGAAGACGCGCTGGCGGCCATCGCCGAAGCCGTCGCCAACGCCGGCTACACCCTGGGCGACGACGTCACCCTGGCCCTGGACTGCGCGTCCAGCGAGTTCTTCAAAGACGGCAAGTATGACCTGGCTGGCGAAGGCAAAGTCTTCGATGCGGCGGGTTTCGCCGACTACCTGGCTGGCCTGTCCGAGCGTTACCCGATCATCTCCATCGAAGACGGTATGGATGAGTCCGACTGGGCGGGTTGGAAGGTCCTCACTGACAAGATCGGTGACAAGGTGCAACTGGTCGGCGATGACCTGTTCGTCACCAACACCAAGATCCTCAAGCGCGGCATCGACGAGTCGATCGGTAACTCGATCCTGATCAAGTTCAACCAGATCGGCACCCTGACCGAGACGCTGGAAGCCATCCAGATGGCCAAGGCTGCTGGTTATACCGCCGTGATCTCGCACCGCAGCGGTGAGACCGAAGACAGCACCATCGCCGACCTGGCTGTGGGCACTGCCGCCGGTCAGATCAAAACCGGTTCGCTGTGCCGCTCCGACCGCGTGTCCAAGTACAACCAGCTGCTGCGTATCGAAGAGCAGCTGGGTGCCAAGGCTCCGTACCGTGGCCGCGGCGAGTTCCGTGGTTGAGTGCAAGCGTGGTAAAAGAGGGGCGGCGCGAGTCGCCCCTTTTTCGTCCGGATACCGTTTCTGTGATGCGTAGCCCTTACTGGTTGTTCGTCGTACTGCTCTTGCTGCTGGCTGGCCTGCAGTATCGCTTGTGGGTGGGCGATGGCAGCCTGGCGCAGGTCACCGATCTCAAGCAGCAGATTGCCGATCAGCAAGGCGAGAATGAGCAGCTGCTGGAGCGCAATCGCATCCTTGAGGCCGAGGTGCTTGAGCTCAAGCGCGGCATGGAAACGGTCGAGGAGCGCGCCCGGCATGAGCTGGGCATGGTTAAAGAGGGCGAAACCCTCTATCAGCTGGCGGAGTGACCATGTCGACCCTGCCGCCCTTTTGGGCCTTGATTCCGGCTGCCGGTGTAGGCAGTCGCATGGCCGCAGACCGTCCCAAGCAGTATCTGATGCTTGAGGGGCGCTGCATTCTTGAGCACACCCTGAACTGTTTTCTCGAGCACCCGCAACTGCGCGGCCTGGTGGTCAGCCTGGCTCAGGATGATCCCTATTGGCCGGCGCTGGCCTGTGCCGGTGATCCACGCGTCAGCCGCGCGAACGGTGGACGTGAGCGTGCCGATTCAGTGCTAGCTGGGTTGCTGCGTCTGATTGAGCTCGGTGCTCAGGATGATGACTGGGTGCTGGTGCACGATGCCGCCCGCCCCAACCTGTCCCCGGATGATCTCGACAACCTGCTGCTGACACTGGCCGATGACCCGGTGGGTGGGCTGCTCGCGGTGCCGGTGCGCGATACCCTCAAGCGTGCCGACAGTGCGGGTCGTGTGGCGAAAACCGTGGACCGTAGCGCGATGTGGCAGGCTTATACGCCGCAGATGTTTCGCGTAGGTCTGTTACACCGTGCGCTGGCCGAAGCCTTGCTGGCTGAGGTGGCGGTGACCGATGAAGCCTCGGCAGTGGAATGGGCCGGGCAGGCGCCGCGTCTGGTGGAAGGGCGTAGCGACAACCTGAAAGTCACCGCGCCTGAGGATTTACAGCGCCTGTCCCGGCTCTGGCACAGGCGCTGACGCTAGGGTTTATTAATGTACGCGCGTCCGCGCCACGGTGCGTTCAAGCACGGTGCCGAGCTTGTCCATGGCGCCTTCGATGGCCTGGTTGAGGGTTTCAGCCTGGTGGGACACCGAAACCGGGTCACGCCCTTTGGGCCGTGCCTCGATCTGGCAGCGCTTGTCCTGACCACCTTTGTGGCCATTTTCATCACTCAGGTGCAGCTCGATGCGCGTCAGGTGATCTTCAAAGCGCTGTAGTTTGTGCTGCACGTGCTCGCGAATGCCGCTCGCCTGGCTGCTGGAGGTGTCGATATGGTTGTCACTGTTGACCAGTACTTGCATTGTCGTCTTCCTCATGTTGCTTGGAGTCGCAGGGCGCCTGGCGGCGTTTCCCTGCATTGAGAAGCGCTCTCACTATGGCCCATTCCACCGCGCGTTTGCCTGCCTAGGCTGTGACAATCTGTTGCGCGCGGTACTCCGGGCGCAGTGCCAGGCCCGCTTTGAGGCAGTCGACCAATTGACGCACTTTGGGCGACAAGTGGCGCTGCGGCGGGTACAGCGCCCACACCGCCGTATCCGGCGGTTGCTGGTTATCGAGCAGCGAGACCAGCGCGCCACTGCGCAGGTGCTCAAGCACGTAATAGTCCGGCAACTGACACAAGCCCAACCCGCGCAGTGCGGCTTCCAGAACAGCCTGGCCGCTGTTGCAGCGCCAGTTGCCCTGCACCCGTTGCGAAGCCTCGCGGCCATCGAGCTGGAAACTCCAGGTGTCTGAACTGCCAATCAGGCAGTTGTGCCGGCTGAGTTCGGAAAGGCTGTGCGGGCGGCCATAGCGCTGCAGGTAGCCCGGTGCGGCGCACAAAAACATCTGCCGCGGCGCCAGGCGGGTGGCCACCAGTCGTGAGTCCTGCAAACGACCCAGACGAATCGCCACATCCAGATGCTCGTGTACCAGGTCAAGCGGTCGATTACTCAGCTCGATTTCGACGCGCAGCTGCGGGTGACGGCTCATGAAATCCGTCACCAGCGGCACGATAAAGCGTTCGCCATAGGCCACCGCGCAGGTCAGGCGCAGCAGGCCCTTGGGTTCGCTGCCGAGGTCGCTTACTGCGCGCAGGGCTTCCTCACGACCATCCTGCAAGCGCTGACAATGCTGCAAAAACGTTTGCCCTGCTTCGGTCAGTGCGACGCGGCGCGTGCTGCGGTGGAACAGGCGAGCCTGCAAGCGCTCTTCCAAGCGTGCGATCTGCCGGCTGACCTGAGAGGACGACAAACCCAGGCGCACGGCCGCGGCGGTGAACTGCCCGGTTTCGGCCACAGCGACAAATTCATCCAAGCCTTCCCAGCGGTTCATGGGCGGATTCTCTTAAGTGGGGCGCTATTATCCCTGTATGGCAATAATGTTTTGCAAGTAGCCGGATTATTTACCAGAGAAGAGTCCACTACACTGGCGGTCATTTCCGCCAACCCTGGAGCCAATCCATGATCAAGTCACGCGCGGCTGTCGCCTTTGCTGCCAACCAACCCCTGCAAATCGTCGAAGTCGATGTCGCACCGCCTAAAGCGGGCGAAGTCCTGGTGCGCATTGTGGCCAGCGGCGTTTGCCACACTGACGCCTACACCCTCTCCGGCGAAGATTCCGAAGGCGTGTTCCCGGCGATTCTCGGTCACGAAGGTGGCGGTATCGTCGAAGCCATTGGCGAGGGCGTGACCTCGGTGCAGGTCGGTGACCACGTGATCCCGCTGTACACCGCGGAATGCCGCACCTGTAAGTTCTGCACCTCGGGCAAGACCAACCTGTGCAGCTCGGTGCGTACCACCCAGGGCAAGGGCTTGATGCCCGATGGCACCAGCCGCTTCTCCTACAAGGGCGAGCCGATCTATCACTACATGGGCTGCTCGACCTTCTCCGAGTACACCGTGTTGCCGGAAGTCTCCCTGGCCGTTATCCCCAAGGAAGCACCGCTGGAGAAGGTTTGCCTGCTCGGCTGTGGCGTGACCACCGGCATCGGTGCCGTGCTCAACACCGCCAAAGTAGAGGAGGGCGCCACTGTGGCGATCTTCGGCCTGGGTGGCATTGGCCTGGCGGCGATCATCGGCGCAAAAATGGCCAAGGCCTCACGCATCATCGCCGTCGACATCAACCCGGCCAAGTTCGATGTGGCGCGCGAGCTGGGTGCGACCGACTTCGTTAACCCCAAGGATCACACCAAGCCCATCCAGGAAGTCATTGTCGAGATGACCGATGGCGGCGTGGACTACTCCTTTGAGTGCGTCGGCAATGTGCAGTTGATGCGTGCGGCGCTTGAGTGTGCGCACAAAGGTTGGGGTGAGTCGGTCATCATCGGTGTGGCCGGTGCGGGCCAGGAAATCTCCACCCGTCCGTTCCAGTTGGTGACCGGTCGCGTCTGGCGCGGCAGTGCCTTCGGTGGCGTAAAGGGCCGTACCGAGCTGCCAGGTTATGTGGCCAAGGCGCAGAGTGGCGAAATTCCGCTGGATACCTTCATCACTCACACCATGCCGCTTGAAGACATCAACAAGGCATTCGATCTGATGCACGAAGGCAAAAGCATTCGTACTGTCATTCATTTCTGATCGCTGTAGGCGGCAAGCGTCAAGCCGCACGTGGCCCATGCTGCTTGCCGCTTGACGCTGCCCGGAGGGCCTTATGGAAATTGTTTCCAGTAATAAGAGCTTTGGCGGCTGGCACAAACGCTACCGTCACCGCTCCAGCACGCTGAACTGTGACATGGTCTTTGCGGTTTATCTGCCGCCCCAGGCGGAACAGGGCGCCACTTTGCCGGTGTTGTACTGGCTCAGCGGCCTGACCTGCACCGATGAGAATTTTATGCAGAAGGCCGGTGCACAGCGTATGGCGGCTGAGCTTGGGCTGATCATCGTCGCCCCGGACACCAGTCCCCGTGGTGATGGCGTGCCGGATGACGCCAATGGGGCTTATGACTTTGGTTTGGGTGCTGGCTTCTACGTCAATGCCACCCAGGAGCCCTGGGCGCGTAATTACCGCATGTACGATTACGTGGTGCAGGAGTTGCCGGCGTTGATCGAGGTGAATTTCCCGGTGTCGGACAAACGTGGTATTGCCGGGCACTCAATGGGCGGTCATGGCGCATTGATTTGCGCCCTGAAGAACCCTGGGCGCTATCAGTCGGTATCGGCTTTTTCGCCGATTACGAACCCGCTCAACTGCCCATGGGGTGAAAAGGCCTTTTCGAACTACCTGGGCGAAGACCGCTCGCGTTGGCGCGAATGGGATGCGAGCGTCCTGATCGCCGAGGCGCGTGAGAAGTTACCGCTGTTGATCGATCAGGGGGATCGCGATGACTTTCTCGAGGGCCAGCTCAAGCCCGACGCCCTCAAAAGCGCTGCCCAGGCGGCGGGCCATCCACTGACCCTGCGCCTGCAGCCGGGGTACGACCACAGCTATTACTTCATTGCCAGTTTCATTGACGACCACCTGCGTCATCATGCGGCTGCTTTGCAGCCGTCCTAAGCTGCACGTCAGGGAGCGCCTGGCGCTCGCGTGCACTGAGCAGCGTGCAGGGACGGCCATCCGTCTTGCTGCTTTCGGTTAGAATCACGCCCTGACTTTTCAGGGCGTTTTTCTTTTATGCGTATCGGTCATGGTTACGACGTACACCGCTTCGGCGAGGGTGATTTCATCACACTGGGCGGTGTACGCATTGCTCACACGTATGGCCTGGTAGCTCACTCCGACGGCGATGTATTGCTGCATGCGCTCAGTGATGCGTTGCTCGGCGCGGTCGCACTCGGCGATATCGGCAAGCATTTTCCTGACACGGATCCCGCCTACAAGGGCGCTGACAGCCGCGTGCTGTTGCGTCATGTAATAGGGCTGCTGCAGGCGCGTGGCTGGCAGGTTGGCAATGTCGACGCGACCATCGTCGCTCAGGCGCCGAAGATGGCCCCGCACATCACGCGCATGCGCGAGCTGATTGCCGAAGACCTGCAGGTCGACCTCGATCAGGTCAACGTTAAAGCCACCACCACTGAGAAGCTTGGCTTTACCGGGCGCGAAGAAGGCATTGCCGTGCATGCAGTGGCCCTGGTCGTGCGCGCATGACCGAATTTGAACTGCTCGGTCCGCGTGCCCACGGTGAGCCCTGCGGGCAGGCCGTGCTGAAGGCCATTGCGGAAGACTTTCAGGTCGATGAAGTGCTTGATATTGCCTTGTCGGGTGTGGGCGAGCACCTGTGGTTGTGGGTGGAAAAGCGCGAGCTGAATACTGAAGATGCGGCCCGTCGTCTGGCGCGCGCCGCCGGCGTGCCGTTGCGTGCGATCAGTTACGCCGGGCTCAAGGACCGCCAGGCGCTGACCCGCCAGTGGTTCAGCCTGCATTTGCCGGGCAAGACCGACCCTGACCTAGGCGCGGCCGAAAGCGATCAGCTGCGCATCCTGTCGCGTACCCGCCATTCGCGCAAATTGCAGCGCGGTGCCCATGCAGCCAATGGCTTTACCCTACGCCTGACTGGTTTGCAGGCGAATCGCGAGCAGATGGATGCGCGTCTGCAGGTCATCGCAGCCCAGGGCATCCCCAACTACTTCGGTTTGCAACGCTTTGGTTTCGAGGGCGGCAACCTGGCCCATGCCCGGCACTGTGTTGAGCGCGGCACGCTACCTGAGCAGCGCAATGCCCGCTCGCGAGTGCTCTCGGCCGCGCGCAGCTACCTGTTCAATCAGGTATTGGCCGCGCGTGTTGCTGATGGCAGCTGGCAGCGCGCCCAACCCGGTGACCTGTTGGCGTTCACCGACAGCCGCAGTTTCTTCGCTGCGGGCGAGGCTGAATGCAGCGACCCCCGTCTGGCAGCGTTGGACCTGCACCCCACTGGCCCGTTATGGGGGGAGGGGCCGTCACCAACCGGCGAGGCGACTTTTGCCCTGGAGCAGCGAATTGGCGAAACCGAGGCGCCGCTGGCTGCCTGGTTGGCAGAAGCGGGCATGGCGCACGAACGGCGAATTCTGCGCCTCCCCATTAGCGGTTTGACGTGGCATTATCCCGGGTCTGACATTCTGCAACTGGAATTCGTCCTGCCGGCTGGATGCTTCGCCACCGCCTTGGTGCGTGAGCTCGTCGATCTGTTGCCGGCAGGGCAGACGGACAACCCATGCGTATTCTGATTTCAAACGATGACGGCGTGGCATCGCCAGGCCTCGCTGCGCTCCATGCTGCACTTGCCGACTATGCCGCCTGTACGGTGGTGGCGCCCGATCAGGACCGCAGCGGCGCCAGCAGCTCGCTGACGCTGGACCGGCCGCTGCACGCGCACACGCTGGACAACGGCTTTATCAGCCTCAATGGTACGCCGACCGATTGTGTCCACCTGGGCCTGAACGGCCTATTGCCCCATGACACTGACCTGGTGGTGTCGGGTATCAACCTGGGCGCTAACTTGGGTGACGACGTGCTGTACTCCGGTACCGTCGCTGCCGCACTGGAAGGCCGCTTTCTGGCGCGTCCAGCATTCGCCTTTTCGCTGCTGTCGCGCTCGCCGGAGAACCTGCCCACGGCTGCCTACTTCGCCCGCAAGCTGGTCGAAGCGCACGAGCAGCTCAATCTGCCGCCGCGTACCGTGCTCAGCGTCAACGTGCCAAACCTGCCGCTTGAGCACATTCGCGGCGTACGGGTCACGCGCCTTGGTCATCGTGCCCGCGCGGCTGCACCGGTCAAGGTGGTCAACCCACGCGGCAAAGAAGGCTACTGGATTTCGGTGGCCGGTGACGCTGAAGACGGCGGCCCGGGTACGGATTTTCATGCGGTGCTGCAGGGCTATGTATCGATCACGCCGCTGCAGCTTGATCGCACCTTTGGTGCAGGCGCCGAGCTGCTCTCGCCCTGGCTGGAGGCGCTGTTCTGATGATGCGTGAACAGGACCCTCAGCACCGCGGCATCGGCATGACCTCGCAGCGTACCCGTGAGCGGCTGATCCAGCGGCTTTACGATGAAGGCCTGTCCAACGCACACGTTTTGGAAACCATCCGCCGCACTCCGCGTCATCTGTTTGTCGATGAGGCCCTGGCCCATCGTGCGTACGAAGACACCGCACTGCCCATCGGCCATAACCAGACCATCTCCCAGCCCTACATGGTGGCGCGTATGAGCGAGCTGTTGCTCGCGGCTGGCCCGCTGGACAAAGTGCTGGAGATCGGCACCGGTTCGGGCTATCAGACGGCGATCCTCGCGCAACTGGTTGAGCGGGTGTTCAGCGTCGAGCGCATTCAGGTTCTGCAGGAACGCGCCAAGGAGCGCATGACCGCGCTCAACCTGCGCAATGTGGTGTTCCGCTGGGGCGATGGCTGGGAAGGCTGGCCGGCGCTGGCGCCCTACAACGGCATCATCGTCACCGCCGCGGCGGTCGAGGTGCCTCAGGCGCTGCTTGATCAGTTGGCCCCAGGTGGTCGCCTGGTTATCCCTGTCGGCGCTGGCGATGAGCAGCAGTTGCTGTTGATCGTGCGCGAAGACCAAGGGTTCTCCCGTCATGTCCTCGATGCGGTGCGTTTTGTGCCGCTGCTCAATGGCCCACTGGCCTGAGCCACCCCCGCCCTGGAAGGCTGTCATGAAAAAATTTTTATTGCTCTACGCCAAGGGCATTGCCATGGGCGCCGCAGACGTGGTCCCTGGTGTATCCGGTGGCACCATCGCGTTTATCAGCGGCATCTACGATGAACTGCTCGCCTCAATCGCCAGCGTTCCCAAGGCCGCCGGCCAGCTTGTGCGTGGACGAATTGCCGAGGCCTGGCACACCGCCAATGGCACCTTTCTGCTGGTGCTGTTGCTGGGCATTCTGACCAGTATTCTGAGCCTGGCGCGGCTGATCAGTTACCTGTTGGAGTACCACCCGATTCCGGTCTGGTCGTTTTTCTTCGGGCTTATCATCGTCTCCACCCATTTGGTGGTTCGCGAGATCAAACACCGCAGTTGGACCCGGTTTGTCAGCTTTGCAGCGGGTGTGGCCTTCGCTTATTGGATAACCGTGGCCTCACCGTTGCAGTGGGGCACCGATCTGCCGACGTTGTTTCTCGCCGGGTCAATCGCCATCTGCGCCATGATCCTGCCTGGCATTTCCGGCAGCTTCATCCTCTTGCTGCTGGGGTTGTATCCGTTTGTGCTCGCCGCCGTTAAGCAGTTGGATCTGGCGGTACTGGGGGTATTCGCTGCGGGGGCGCTGGTCGGTATTGTTTCCTTTGCCGGCGTGCTGCGTTGGCTGCTGCGGCGTTGGCGCGACATCACCCTGGCGCTGCTGAGCGGTCTGATGCTGGGTTCGTTGAACAAACTCTGGCCGTGGAAGGAAACCTTGAGCTGGCAAACTGATCGACATGGAGAGACGGTGCCATTCGAGCAAGCCAACGTGTTGCCACAGCAGTTCGCCCAGATCAGCGGGCAAGACCCTCAACTCATCTTGGCGATCTTCTGTGCCCTGGGTGGTGTCTGCCTGGTGCTCGGGCTGGAGTGGTTCGCCACGCGTCGTGCGCAAAGCGCTGGCCGCAGCGAATAAATCCGGCACAATAGTCGCATTGCACCGCAGCCCAAGGGAGATAAGGGTGAGATCCACCGCCATTCAACATCGATATAGCTGGAGCCGTCCTCTGCGTTGGTTGAGTGGTCTGGTCGCCGTTCTTGTGCTTGCCGGGTGTGCCAGCCCGCCCGCAGGTGGCGTGCGAGTGGAAGATCGGAATCGCAACACAGTTGCCCAGCGCCAGCCAGTTACCAACGGGCAGTATCAGGTGCAACGAGGCGATACCTTGTACTCGATTGCTTTTCGTTTCGGCTGGGACTGGAAAGCACTCGCTGCACACAATGGCATCGCTGCGCCTTATCTGATCCGCGTGGGACAGGTCATTCGTTTCGGCAGTGCTGGCGCGACTTCCCGCCCAACCATTGCTCGACCGGCTGCTCCCGTGGTCAACCCAGCGCCTGTGCAGCGGCCCGGTACGCCCGTGCAAACCCCCACTCAGGTCCGTCCGGCAGCGCCGGTCGTCAGCACGCCCGCAACCACACCGGTGCAGCCTGTGCAGCGCTCAGCCTCCGGCTGGTCGTGGCCCGCAAACGGTACGGTGATCGGGCGTTTCTCCTCAAACGGTAGTTTGAATAAAGGCATTGATATCGCCGGGGATTTGGGACAGCCTGTTTTAGCTGCGTCTGATGGTTCAGTGGTGTACGCCGGGAGTGGTTTACGGGGCTACGGCGAGTTGGTAATCATCAAACACAGCGATACCTATGTAAGTGCCTACGGTCATAACCGCAGGTTGCTGGTACAGGAGGGTCAACAGGTCAAAGCTGGGCAGGCCATTGCCGAGATGGGTTCCACGGGCACCGACCGGGTGAAGCTCCACTTTGAGATTCGCCGGCAGGGCAAACCAGTCGACCCCTTGCAGTACCTGCCACGCCGCTGACCTGAGTCCGGCTTGTCCCATCCATAGGAGGACGGGCTCGGGTATTGCCACGGAATGGGCGCTGCCGGAGCTTGCTGTCGAACTCAGCAAGGGACAACAACAATGGCACTCAATAAAAAAGAAGAGCCGGAGTTTGACGTCGACGATGAGGTACTCCTGATGGAGCCCGGTATCGTCCTGGATGAATTGCACGGTGATGAGGCCGAAACGCCACCCACTCGCAATAAGGCCAAACACTCCACAAGCAGCAAGCAGCACAAGTACATCGATTACACCCGCGCGCTAGACGCCACTCAGCTTTACCTCAACGAAATCGGTTTTTCCCCTCTCCTAACCCCTGAAGAAGAAGTCCATTTTGCGCGCCTTGCGCAGAAGGGTGACCCTGCAGGGCGTAAACGCATGATCGAAAGCAACCTGCGTCTGGTTGTTAAGATTGCCCGGCGCTATGTGAACCGCGGCCTTTCACTGCTCGACCTGATCGAAGAAGGCAACCTCGGTTTGATCCGTGCCGTTGAAAAGTTCGACCCTGAGCGTGGCTTTCGTTTCTCCACGTACGCGACCTGGTGGATTCGGCAAACCATTGAGCGGGCGATAATGAATCAGACCCGCACCATCCGCCTGCCCATTCATGTGGTGAAAGAGCTCAATGTGTACCTGCGCGCGGCACGTGAGCTGACCCAGAAACTTGACCACGAGCCTTCGGCCGAAGAAATTGCCAACTTGTTGGAAAAGCCGGTCGGTGAGGTCAAGCGCATGCTCGGCCTCAACGAGCGTGTATCTTCGGTCGACGTCTCGCTGGGGCCTGACTCCGACAAGACCCTGCTCGACACCCTGACCGACGACCGTCCCACGGATCCCTGTGAGCTGCTACAGGATGATGACCTTTCGCAAAGCATTGATCAGTGGCTGTCCGAGCTGACCGATAAACAGCGTGAGGTCGTGGTGAGACGCTTCGGTTTGCGTGGGCATGAGAGTTGTACGCTGGAAGAGGTCGGCCAGGAGATTGGCTTGACCCGAGAGCGGGTCCGGCAGATTCAGGTCGAAGCGCTCAAGCGGCTGCGTGAAATACTGGAGAAAAACGGTCTTTCCAGCCTGAATTCAACACATAAGTGCAACGCTCACCCCTGCATAAACTTCGTACGGCGTCTTCCAGCCCAGGCGTTTTCGCGGGCGTAAATTGA